>JGI24710J26742_10001293_pt1 | contig 23145 bp, 20 predicted proteins | sample BioPla2DNA2_FD_26742 | JGI IMG/M metagenome (IMG submission 26742) | reverse complement strand
ACACACTTTATCTTTTTGGNNCTATATATNGAGGCGACAAATTTCAGGTACTCCCTGACGTACATCTCGGGATATAGGGGGTTGTTTTCGGGGAGATATCCTATCTTTTTCTTGATCTCCAGGTTGTTGGTCATCACATCCAAACCGTTTACCAACACAGTTCCGGAGGTGGCCGGAATATATCCCGTGATGATCTTCATCATGGTGGACTTGCCGGCTCCGTTGGGTCCGAGGAAAGCGACTATCTCTCCCGACCTTACCTCAAAGGATACGGAGTCGAGCGCCTTTTGCGTGCCGTAAAGTTTGGAAACCTCTTTCGCTACAATAGACATGCCTCTTTCCGGGGATTAATCCGACCAGCCTCCCATAAACTGGCTTGTCTTCGCGAACGATGTTCTGGGGTTCACGCAGCAGACCGGTATCTTTGAGCTGTTGGCTATTATATATTGCTCTGAAGCGCCCATGATGAAGTCGGCGAACGATATGTTCTTAGTGGTCATTATCAGTATGATATCGGCGTTGATTTTCTGGGCAAATTCAATAGATTGTTCGGCCATATTGCCTTTTGGCAGTTCGTGGATCTCAAAGGGAACGTTGTTCTGTATGAAATATTTTATGGCGAAGTTGAGGTTCACCCTGGTGTTTCTAAGTAGCCTGGGATCGGTATCAGTCGAGACGATAATATGCATCTTAGAATCGAAATATTTTCCCATATTTATCGCTGTCTGTATCTTCTCCTTGTTCTCCCTGCGGAAGTCGATCGGGAAAACTATATCGTGGTATTTCTCCTGATCATCGGGTGGATCCTGGACAACGATAAACGGAACTTTTGACTTGACTATCACCTTGAGAGCCCAGCTTCCCGTAAGCTTCTGCATACCTTTTATGCCGTGGGTTCCCATGATAACCAAACTGGCGTTGTTCTCGTTGACAAACTCGGCTATAGTGGTGAAGATGCTGCCCCTGACTACCTGGGCGGTAACAGTGATATTGTATTTGGCGCTTCTATCTGCCGCGATCTGTTGCAGCTGGTTAAGCTTCTCGAGTTCTTCGGCTTGCTTGATGCCCGTATCGACGATGTGAAGCAGGCAAACATCGTCATTGACCATTTTGCTGATTTTTGCCGCATGGGCCAGGGCGTTTTCAGCTACAACAGTGAAATCCCATGGCACTACTATGATTTTTTGTTCCTCTTCCATCTTGATATTTAATTAATTGTTGTCCGAAAAATATGGCGATTGTATTTTAATCCAAATATCCGATTTTTTCCGGTTATTTCAATGGCTAACCCTATAAATAAGTAACGCCACTTTTTAATTATTGTTATACATTGGTTGGCAGTAAAGATAAAAAGACAGGAGACCAGACTGATACGATATCGACAGGGTTTTTAATAAGAGGAGACTTTGCTTTTCGACTTTTTTGCTCACCGAAAAAAAGAAACTCATCCACATCGCGGTATATCCGCAAACCCTACAAGTCAACGCTCAAACCCAAAATTTTGCCAAAAGCGCGATCCTGCCGACCCCAAAAAAACGTCATATTTCAATATTGTTGAAAAACTTGTTCATTAACAATTCGAGATAATAGCCACACTTTAATTTTTATGGTTTACTTTGTGGTTGTATTCGGTTCTTATTGATTAAAAGGGAATCCTGTGAAAATCAGGAACTATCCCCGTAGCTGTAAGTTCCACAGTCAGGTTTTATCACTCCCTGCCACTGTCTCGTCACTAGTGACCAGATGGGAAGGCCGATAGAGCCGGGACAAGTCAGAAGACCTGCCGAATAAAGATTATCGTAGCTTTCGGGTGAAAGGCGAGAGATAAATTACATCTGTAATTATTCTTTTTCTATTCCTTCCCGCAGGTTACCATTTATTGACTTTTAAACTCATAGTTTTATGAATGGTGAACTTGTTTTAGAGAAGACGGTAAAACGTGATGGCGTTATTACTGATTTTCTGGTCGAGAAAATTGACCATGCTATGTTCAAAACTATGCGTATTGTTGGGGGAGCCGAACGGGTAAAACCCGATTTTGCCAAACCAAACTGTATTTGTCTTTTTAGCATTAATAATCAATTATTTTTTAAATGAGAGCACAAATTTTAGGCTATCCGAGGATTGGTGGCCAAAGGGAGTTAAAGAGAGCCTGTGAGCAGTATTGGGCAGGTAAACTATCGACGGAAGAGCTTATTCTGGTCGGAGAAAAAATCAGAAAGGATAATTGGCATATTCAAAAAGAAGCTGGTATCGATTTAATCCCATCCAACGACTTTTCGTTTTATGACCAGGTTTTGGATATGTCGTTAACCCTTGGGGCAATTCCTGACCGTTTTGTCAATTTGATTCCAGGACAAAATGGGCCACAATTTGACCTATATTTTGCAATGGCCAGGGGATACCAGAAGGATGGCTTGGATATTCCTGCCATGGAAATGACCAAGTGGTTCGATACCAACTATCACTACATTGTGCCTGAATTTACCAAAAATCAGACCTTCCGTCTATCCTCCATGAAGGTAATTGATGATTTTGCCGAAGCAAAAGATCTCGGAATAGTAACAAAGCCTGTTCTTATTGGGCCTGTCACCTATTTGCTTCTGGGCAAAGAGAAGGACAAGGGGTTTGACAGGATTGATTTAATAGAGAGCCTGCTTCCTGTGTATCTGCGAATATTGAAAAAATTGGTAGAACAGGGCGCAAAATGGGTTCAGCTTGACGAACCTTTTTTGGCTCTAGACTTAACAGAAAAAGAAAAATCCGCGTTTCGGTATGTTTACAATGAGCTTCATAAAGCATTTCCAGAATTACAAACTATTCTTACTACCTACTTCGAGGGATTGAGGGAAAATCTTCCGTTGGCGGTTTCGCTTCCTGTTGCCACATTGCATGTGGATTTGGTTCGTTGTCCTGAACAACTGGAGGAGACGCTGAATAGTTTGCCCGCAAATATGTCCTTGTCATTAGGCATTGTGGATGGACGAAACATATGGAAAAACAACTTTAATCAATCTCTTGGAATTATCCGGAACGCGATTGGTAAAATTGGTAGCGAGCGTATTTTTATTGCTCCATCGTGTTCCTTGTTGCATTCTCCCTGTGATTTGGATTTTGAAACTACCTTGAACACTGAAATAAAACAGTGGCTTTCCTTCGCGAAGCAGAAGGTTGAAGAGGTGGTAACTTTGAAACAGTTGGCCATGGCTGATCCAAGCGCGGCGGATAAGCTGAAAGAGAACACTATAGCTTACAATAGCCGTTGCACTTCTGGTTTGGTTCACAACAACATAGTAAAAGAGCGAGTAAAAGCGATCACTGAAAAAGACACCCAAAGAGACAGCAGTTTTTCAACTCGCATAGAAAAACAACGTAAAATATTGAATTTGCCATTATTTCCTACTACCACCATCGGCTCGTTCCCACAAACAGCTGAAGTGCGAAAATGGCGGGCCCAATTCAAAAAAGGAGAAATCACGGCTCAGCAATATGATAGCCTGTTAAAGGAGGAAATAGCCAATGCAATTCGTTGGCAGGAGGAAACTGGTATAGATGTACTGGTGCACGGGGAGTTTGAACGTAATGATATGGTTGAATATTTTGGCGAACAGTTGGACGGTTTTGTGTTTACAAAAAATGGTTGGGTTCAGAGTTATGGCAGTCGATGTGTAAAACCTCCAATTATTTATGGCGATATTCAGAGGCCAAAACCTATGACCGTTTATTGGGTAGAGTATGCGCAATCACTCACCCAAAAACATGTAAAAGGGATGCTTACCGGACCGGTTACGATACTTCAATGGTCATTTGTCAGAAACGATCAGCCACGATCCGAAACCTGTATACAAATAGCTTTGGCTATACGCGATGAGGTACAGGATTTGGAAAATGCGGGTATAAAAATTATTCAGATCGATGAGGCGGCTTTTCGTGAAGGCCTTCCGTTAAGAAAAGAGGATTGGCAGCACTATTTAAACTGGGCTGTAAAAGCATTTCGTATCGCATCATCAGGCGTTCGTGATGAAACACAGATTCATACACATATGTGTTACTCTGAATTTAACGACATTGTTCAGAGCATTGCCGATATGGACGCGGATGTTATTACAATTGAATGCTCCCGTTCACAAATGGAATTGCTTGACGCTTTCGCGGATTTTAAATACCCCAATGAAATCGGGCCAGGTGTGTATGATATTCATTCGCCCCGTATTCCCTCGGTTCAGGAAATGAAAACACTGATGGTAAAAGCATTGGAGATGATTCCCAAAGAAAAACTATGGATCAATCCTGACTGTGGATTAAAAACCAGGGGATGGAAAGAAACAAAGGCCGCCTTAAAAAATATGGTGATGCTAGCCCAGGAATTGCGCGGAGAGGCTTTATGAAATCTCTATATGCTCCCGCTACGGGGCAGGTAGCAACAATCTGACCATATTGCCAATAGCTTGAATCACTTCAGCGGTGAGAAGGTCATATCCACAAGATCGGCTTTTTTGAAACTCTTCTTCGTGATTTTCTTGATGTCTCTTACCGTGTAAGCGTTCAGTATATCTTCGAAATTATTGGGATCATCGCTGTTTATCCCCAGTTGATAATACCTTAACAACACATTGGTCCAGTATGAGTTGTGCCGTTTCGACTCTTCGCGGTTTTTCAGCAGGTTGAGCACCGTCTTTTCCAGATTCTCCTCTGAAGGCCCTCTCTTTCCCATATATTTGAGCTGGTCAAAAACAATCTTTTTCAGCTCATCGGCCCTGTCGGGGTCGCAGTCAAATGTTATAAGTGCCTTGACCCTGGCGGAGGGGGTTTTCCGGCCGGTGACCGAGACCTGCACGCCATAGGTGCCGCCCTCCTCCTCGCGCACCTTTTCGGTGTAGACTATGTCAAGTATCCCGTTGATAACGGAGAGACCAAGGGTGTTGTAGGGGGTGTACTCCATTTTGTTCTCAAACGAGATGAAGACGGTAGATTTCGGTATTGTCAGTTCCAGGCCGATGTTTTTGTCCACTCTTCCTTTCGGTTGTCCTGTCTTCCTGTCGGTGAACGTCTCTATTCGTCCCGTCATGGGTAGGCCACCGATATATTTCTCTACCATCGGCTTCACTGTCTCTTCATCTATATTGCCAACGATGAAGAAGATAAATTCGTCGGCTCCCGCGAACCTGTCCCTATAGATTTTTTCTATATCGTCGACGCTGACCGTGGATAGTGTCTCCCTGTTGAGGATCACCGTTCTGGGGCTGTACGCGGTGGTGATCAGCGATATGGAGTCGTTCATGATCTTGTTGGGGTCGTTGGCCATATTCTCAACATAGGAGATGAGCCTCTGCATATAAGCGTCATGCGCGGTCTTGTCGAACCGGGGCTCGGTAAACTTAAGGTAGAGCAGCTGCATCATTGTCTCGAAATCCTTAGGCGTGGAACTTCCGGAAATCACTTCGGCAGTCTCAGAGAGGTCGAAACTGACGGAGGCCTTCTTGCCCGCCATCATCTTCTGCAGGGAGATATTGTCGAAGTCGCCTACCCCGTAAAGCGAACTGAGTGTTGACAGCAGATAGGCCGGCAACACCTCGTCATCATCGAGCAGGGATGTTCCGCCATAACTGAAGGCGTTGAGCGCCACGTTGTCCTTTTCATGGTCGGCTCTCCTGTAGATCACCTTAACGTTGTTTTCGAGTGTCCACTCCACGGCATCGAACTGGGGCAGGGGAGAGGTAGCCGCTATCGCTGAGCCTTTGATGTCGGTCTCCACGAGCGAGGTGGCAAGTTCCCCTTCATCGTACGGCTCTATGTCGGCTATCCCGACTTCGTCTATAATTGCCAGTGCCTCCTCTTTGGAGATATGTGTTATGCCGTCGCCTTCAAGGCCCATAACTATGATGGTGCGGTTCTCTTCGGTAAACAGTTCCCGATAGAGCGCCGACACCTCTTCGGCGGATATGGAAGGCAACACCATATTGAGGAAATTATAGTCGAAATCGACCGATGTGAGCGGCTCGCCGTTGAGGAAATAGTCCTGGAACGAGCCGATGTAGGTGTCGTTGTCGATCTTGTCCTTTTGGTTGTAGTAGATTTCATAATTCGCCGCCATGATGGCTTTGGCCCTGTCGAGTTCGGATTCGGTGAATCCATGTCGTCTTATTCTCTCGGCTTCAGTGTAAACAGCTTTCAGTGCCGCGGCCTCTTCATTGGGTAGCGGCACGGCGTATATCGAGAACTCGTCATACCCNCTGGCGTAGCCGTTGGGGCCGTAAGCTATTGAGCCGCTGACAAACGGAGGATTGTCCTTTTGCAGTATCTCGCTTATGCGGGCGGAGGCCATGGAGTTCATAAGGGAGATAATATGCCGGTTTCTGATGTAATCCAGGTTTTTGTCCTCAATGGGCACCGATTTTCGCAACGCGACCACCTCTACTGACGATATTGAGGCCTCCTTGTCCTGTGCCAGCACGTAGCGGGTGTCGGCGTGCCACGGCACCTCCTGGTAAACCCTGGGCTTAGGGTTTTCAACGGCCGGGATGGTCGAAAAGAGTTCCCTGACTTTGGTTTCCACTTCGTCGACATCGATATCGCCAACGATGGCTATCGCCTGCAGGTCGGTCCGGTACCAGTCACGGTAAAAATCCCTGATGGCGCTGTATGGGAAATTTTGTATCACATCAAGACTGCCTATAATGTCCCTTTTGGCGTACATGGTGCCTTCAAGGAGGACGGGGAGTGTGGATATTACCATCCTCCTTGTGGCGGTTTTGCTGGTACGGTATTCCTCGGATATCACTCCTCTTTCGAGGTCGATCTCTTTTTCGTCGAGTGAGACGTAATATGACCAGTCGTGAAGTATGAGCAGACAGGTGTCCAGTAGACCGGGATCATTTATGGGGACGTCGGAGATGTTGTAGACAGTCTCGTCGAACCCTGTGTACGCGTTTATATTGTACCCGAAGGCCACTCCGTGTTTTTCAAGTTTGTTGATGATAGCCTTTCCCGGGAAGTTCAGGGTTCCGTTGAACGACATATGCTCGAGGAAGTGGGCAAGACCGTTCTGCTCCTCCTCTTCCATCACCGCCCCAACATTCCGGATGAGATAAAAACTGGCCCTGTTGGCGGGCTCATGGTTCTCTTTTATGTAATAGGTTATGCCGTTTTCAAGTGTTCCCATTCTTATGTCGGGGTCGATAGGAACCCTCAGGTCGGCTTCATCCTGAGCAAAAACGGCTGTCATCATGGCAATAAGCAGGACAACAGCCGATAAAAATTTTCTATAAATCATGATATTAAAAAAGTCCGTACAGTTCAGCGTTGATCTTGTCTATCACCTCCGAGAGGTGGTCCTTGTTGCTGGGGAAATCATAATGGTCGGCTTCGATGATCATCACTTTTCCCAGGTTGTATGTCTCTATCCAGGCTTCATACCTTTCGTTGAGGCGTTTCAGATAATCAATGCTTATAGAACTCTCGTACTCCCTTCCGCGTTTCTGGATCTGGTTTACGAGTGTCGGCACCGAAGCTCTAAGGTAGAGGATCAGGTCAGGCGGTTTGATGAGCGAACTCATCATCTCGAACAGCATGGAGTAGTTGTCGAAGTCGCGTGTCGACATCAGCCCCATGGAGTGCAGGTTGGGGGCAAAGATGTAAGCGTCTTCATAAATGGTTCTGTCCTGTATTACCGTTTCCGGAAGCTTTTGCAGTTCCAGAATCTGGCTGAACCTAGTGTTAAGGAAGTATATCTGAAGGTTAAACGACCAACGGAGCATATCTTCGTAGAAATCGTTCAGGTAAGGGTTACCATCGACGCTTTCATAGTGTGGCATCCATTTGTAATGCTTCGCGAGCATCTCTGTGAGTGTTGTCTTTCCGGAGCCTATGTTTCCGGCAATGGCGATGTGCATGGTTTTTTTGTTTAGGGCCATAAAAGTACAAAAATATGTTGGAGGTTACCACCTATGGCTTTAATTTAATTACTTTCGCGCCATAATTACTTTTATGCCATGAATTGGATCGACATTGTTATATTGATACTACTTGGAATCTCATTGATAGGCGGTCTGTCCAATGGCTTNATCAAAGAACTCTCCTCTTTTGCCGCGCTTATTTTGGGAATATGGGGCGCTATAAAATTTTCTTCGTTCACGGCGGTCAAACTGTATGAATGGTTCGACATGGCGGGAGAGTTTGTGGGTTTGGTCTCTTTTATCGTCACATTTTTGGTTATAGTGGTGGTTATCAATTTTGTTGGAGTGGCGGTGGATAAGGTGGTCAATGCCATTTCTTTGGGTTTTCTGAACAAAATTCTGGGAGCTGTTTTTTCGGTCTTCAAATCGGTTCTGATATTGAGCGTGATATTTTTTATTCTTGAAACTATTGACAGTTACAAGAGTTTTATGCCTGAAAAGAAGATAGCACAGTCAAGGTTATACGAGCCTATAAGAAATGTTGCCCCCATGCTTTTCCCGATAATCAGGAATGGCCCGGTGAAAGACGCGTTTGATACCGAAAAAGAGGATGGTACGGTACTGACTTGATATTTTGCGGCAAGGGTATGGGATAAGGGAACGGTTCAGCAAAAAAAGTATGAAAAGAGTTTGTTGTTGTTTTGTGTCAATGTAAAATAGATATATAAAAATGAATTTTGTTGAGGAACTGAAGTGGAGGGGCATGGTTCACGATATAATGCCCGGAACGGAAGAGCAGTTGAACAGTGAGATGACGGTGGCTTATGTGGGGATTGACCCGACAGCCGATTCGTTGCATATAGGCCACCTGGTAAGTATAATGATGTTGAAACATCTTCAGGCAGCGGGACACAAACCCATTTCGCTTGTGGGCGGCGCTACCGGTATGATAGGCGATCCCTCGATGAAGTCGGCTGAGCGCAGCCTATTGGATGAGGCCACCTTGAGGCACAACCAGGAGGGGATAAAAAAACAGCTTGCCAGGTTTCTCGACTTTGAGTCCGATGCCCCCAATGCGGCGTTGATGCTGAACAACTACGATTGGTTCAAGGAGTATACGTTTCTCGATTTCGCCCGGGAGATAGGAAAGCATATCACCGTCAACTATATGATGTCAAAGGATTCCGTTAAGAAGAGGCTGTCGGCTGAAAGTAGCGAGGGTATGTCGTTTACCGAGTTTACCTATCAGTTGTTGCAGGGCTACGATTTTTACTATCTTTTTCAGGAATATGGATGCAAGTTGCAGATGGGCGGATCCGACCAATGGGGCAACATTGTCACCGGCACCGAACTTATCAGGCGCAAGGCGGGCGGAGAGGCGTACGCTTTGACCTGTCCGTTGATTACCAAGGCCGACGGCTCCAAGTTCGGCAAGACCGAGGGCGGAAACGTCTGGTTGGACCCGGAGAAAACATCGCCTTACCAGTTTTACCAGTTTTGGCTTAATGTCTCAGATGAGGATGCCGATAAATATATCAAGATATTCACAATGTTGGGCAGGGAAGAGATTGCCGGCCTGGTAGCCGAACACAACAAGGCGCCCCACGAGAGGTTGCTCCAGAAAAGGCTTGCGGAGGAGGTGACGGTGATGGTACATTCCAGGGAAGATTACGAGTCGGTCGTGGAGGCCTCGCAGATACTTTTCGGCAGGGGAACCACCGAAGCTCTGAGGAAGATGAACGAAAAGACCTTTTTGTCGGTTTTCGAGGGCGTTCCGCTGTTTGATATCGACAAAGCATTGTTGGAGGCCGGTATTCCGTTTTCGACATTGTGCGCCGAGACCACGGAAGTTTTCGCCTCAAAGGGGGAGTTGAGAAGAATGGTCCAGGGAGGGGGAGTGAGCCTTAACAAGACCAAAGTGGAGGATTCCGAGATGATGGTATTGCCGGAGGCGCTTATCAACGGGAAATATCTGCTCGTACAAAAAGGGAAGAAAAACTACTATCTGATAAAGGCGGTCTGAACAAGGTTCGCGATTGAACATNCTCAGTATTGATTGTTGTTGCCCGCGGTCGTTCGTACGGTTGATATGCTGTAAACAGGGCCCTCCGCTCCAAAAAATTTTTATAAAAAACGCATTAAAAAGTTCCCAATATGGGAATTGTTTTGTATATTTGCACTGGTATCAGATATTATATGAAGAGGATATTCGCTAAAAGTACTCTGAGAGAGTTCTGGGAGAAATTTCCTGACACTGAGCAATACTTAAAAACATGGTATGATACGGCCATGAGTTCGGACTGGAAATCACCCTCGGATGTTAAACGGGCATATGCGAATGCGAGTATATTAAAGAACAGTAGAATTGTTTTTAATATAAAAGGGAATTCGTACAGAATGGTAACAAAGTTTAATTATGAGAAACAATGGATATTTATTAGGTTCATTGGGTCGCATAAAGAGTATGACTTAATAGATGCGAATACGATTTAATTATAGGAGCCATGAAAATAAGACCAATTAAAACGGAAGCAGATTACAGACTTGCCTTAAAAAGGCTGGAAGAAATTTTTGATGCTCCGATTGGAACATCTGATAGCGATGAAGCAGATATACTTGGGTTATTGGTAGATGAATATGAAAAGAAACATTATCATATTGACACACCCGATCCAATTGAGGCTATTAAAATCAGAATGGAAGAGTTACAGTTAAAACAGGTAGATTTGATTGAGGTATTTGGAAGTAAAAGCAGAGCCTCAGAGGTACTAAACAGAAAACGTAAATTAACGCTGGAAATGATCAGAAATCTGACCAAAAGAATGAATCTCTCTCCAAATCTTCTTATATCCGACTATCAATTGGCATCATAAAAAAACGCACAAAAAAACAGTCTTGTGGGCGTTGTTTTGTGCGTATATCTCATAATACACCGAATTGTTGGCGCATTTTGTGGAGAATATGGGACTCGAACCCACCACCTTTTGATTGCGAACCAAACGCTCTACCAGATGAGCTAATTCCCCATTACGATTTGGTCTTTTGAACCACCGCGAAGTTACAACTTTATTCCTTATAATGTATCCAATGGCGTTACTTTAAATGGAATCCCTACTGAAGAACGGCTTCTCTCCCTGGATTTTTCTGATGACTTTCATAGCCTGGTCGACGTTCTCCTCGGTGCCCCTTATAAGTAACGATACGGCCCCTTCGGCACCGCCGACACCACCGGAGGCAATCTGCGTCACCTCAACATGAGCGAACTGTTTTATCGCCTCTATCTCCGTGAACAGTTCACCGGGAAGCGACATGAGTCGCGGTATCCCCTGGGAAGGGTCATCCATTGTTTTTACCAAAGCGTCGATATCCGCGGAGCTGTTTTTCTCGAGCCCAACGGGTATTATCAACTTGGATTTTTGCTCACCGATTTTAGGAAGGATCTTTCCCACGGTGCCGTTGTCGCTGCTGCCGATCAGTACGGCGGCCTTTTTCTGGTCGTAATTTATCAGGTTGGCGCCTTTGAGTATAACCGACCCTCTCCGTAACTTGTTCAGCGCCTCGTCGAACGGTAGGTTTGTATGAACTCCGTCATGGAAATAGAGTTCAGTTACCTGTTCCGTTTCTATGGTGCCGTAGGGAGAGTTTGCCGGAGCTATCCTGCCGCTCGTGAAACGTCCCGGCTCTAACCTGCTTCTCAACAACTCTTCGGCAATGTAGTGGTTGGTGGTTCCCTTGCAAACCACCAGATCCCCATCATTGAGCTGATCGGCAATAGGGCCATACAACAACAATCCCTTGGCGATAAGTCGTTTACTTTCAGCAGGCGTTAATGATACCCAAGCTCTGTAATCGCCCGGGATCGAGTCAGTATCAATATTTTTCATAGTTTTCGCGGAATTTTTGGCAATTTCTTTTTCCTCTGTTTTATAGCGTCTATCGTGCAGCTTTTGGGCGAGCCAGATTATTAATGTCAATGCGACCAGAAAAACAAAAAGGGGGTATAGTCGTTTCATATTTTAAAAAACTTATCTGAGATCGGCCGCGATAATCGACACATCGTCAAACATTGTGGGGTTGGAATCGGGTATTCCCAATGCTTTGATCATTGCCTGAAGGTTCTCCTCAATCGGTCTGGGGTTGGAGATATGTTTGATAATCTCCGTTGTGCCTATATCTTCACCATTGGGGTATTTTAGTTCCGATAGCCCATCCGTATAGCACATAATTTTTGACGGAACATCTATAACAATCTCTTTTGGGTTTACAGCCGGTATGTTGTCTAACATTCCTATGCCGACGCAGGTGGTTTCAAGGTGTTTTATCTCGCCGCTATCCATAGAGTATAGCACGGGCGGGTTATGCGCGGCGTTGGCATATTCCAGCACTTTTGTCTCATGATCGTACCGGGCCACAAAAGTTGTTATAAATTTTTCTCCGGAGGCGTTCCTGACAATGATGGTGTTCAGTTTTTCGAACAGTGTCTCCAACTTGATATCGGCTGTCAAAAGAGCCCTGAAGTTGGCCTGGAAATTCGACATCAGTATAGCCGCGGACATACCCTTGCCCGAAATGTCGGCTATACAGAATCCGGTTTTTGTAGGCGACAGTTTCACGCAGTCATAGTAATCTCCTCCCACCTCAAAGTGGGGATGATAAAAACCGCAAACAGATATAAACGGACTTTTCGGCATTTCGCAGGTATCGGGGATAAGCATCTGCTGCATCCTGGCCGCCAGTTCCAGCTCTTTCTTGATAACCTCCTGCATAAGACTCTCCTGGTGGAGGCGGATATTCTCGATGGCGACGGCTATGACACTTGACAGGGTTTGAATAAATTTGATATGCTTCAAAACGGGACTCATTCCCTCGCCCTCCTCCTCAATGTCGCCTATCAACACGTAAGCCAAAGGAACATTGTTGTTGAAGACAGGAAGTATGATATCGACCCCATCGGAATTCACGTCGGGGGGTATAAAGGTAATGTTGGTTATATCCGCGAACTCTTTTTCAACATCAGTCTGTTCAAGATGCTGCGGAAAGCCGGCATTAAGCAGACATTCCCATTCACCCGATTTTTTGAAAATAAGTATCTTTCCTATGCCAAGATCATCCCTGAGTATCTTCTCGTATTTTTGCAGAAGCTTCTCTGTTGGAAGGTTGGCGTTGATAGACAGGGTGATGTCAAGCAGGGAGTCCAACTTGAACTTCGATATTTTCAGCCTGTCGTTTGATAATTTCATTTTATGATTTCCAAAAAATAAACTTTATATCCGGTATGTCACGGAAAAACTTGAGATCATCAATTTTTGACTCTTTCAATATAGGTTTTGTCGGCTGTGGAGACCTTGATCTTATCTCCCTCGTTGATGAACAGAGGAACCATAATGGTGCTTCCGGTATTCACCGTTGCCGCTTTCAGAGCGTTGGTGGCGGTGTCGCCCCTTACCCCGGGTTCAGAATAGGTAACCTCCAAAATAACGAACTGCGGAAGCTCCACGGAGAGGACACTCTCGGTATCGGCGTGAACAACCACCTCAACATTTTCTCCTTCGACAAGGAATTCGGGATAATCTATAACATGTTCTTCAACATGTATCTGTTCAAATGTCTCCAAATGCATGAAATGATAAATCACTTCGTCTTTATACAGATACTGGTAAGGACGTCTTTCTACCCTTGCCACGTTTACCTTTGTGCCCGAAGGAAAGGTGTTGTCGATTACTTTTCCAGTTGTGATACTTTTAAGTTTTGTTCTTACGAACGCTGGCCCCTTTCCGGGTTTAACGTGCTGAAACTGAACTATTGTGAACAGATCGTTGTTAAACTCTATTACCAATCCGTTTCTAAAATCCGCTGTTGATGCCATAAAAATTTTTTTGCTATGATAAAAATATGTTATTTATTCCTTATATCCAAAGGGTATTTCAAACCTTCATAATTTGTCATGTTTACCTCAAAGGCGCCCACAATTATCTCAAACCGTATCTTCACGGGAAGATAGTTGGCGTCGGCGGAAAACCAGAAGGATATAGCCTCCTTACTTCTGAAAAGCCTTCCAATCTCGCAAACCGGCCCAAACTTATAACAATTTATCTTACCGGCCTTGGTTTTTATCTCTTCAGTGCCGTAATAAATCATGATTATGGGAAAAAATTCATCGGTGAACCATGTGTTGATCGTTACGGTGTCACCAATTTTCATATTGTCTATCTGGTAAGGTAGAATGTTGTTCCTGAACCAGTAAAAACAGCTTAGAATATCGTGAATATCATATTGAACCACATGTTGTCCCGTAAGGTCGCTGTTCAGAACCGCCGAGTCGCTTCGCGTTTCCCTGTCAAACATTACCACGTTATATTTTTTGTACCTCCCTTCGCTAATGTCTCTGATAGATTTTATCGGCAGCTTGGATACAGGATCCATATAACATTCGTAAACGTCCCTGACCTGAAAGATGGCATCGGCCAGTCCGGTTGTCGCTCCCGTGAGCCTGGTGTGGTATGTGGTGTTGAGTCCGCAACATGTATCTTTCTTGAGCTCCAGTGTTGCCAGGCCACCGTTTATGAAGCCGTACTGAATGAGATATTCCACCTTTTCGCCCGGTTGGTAGACCATCTCCTGGGCGGCAAGGTTTTTTACTATCAATAACGAAAAAAATAATATTGCTAAAGAGGCTCTCATTCTTAGATGTTAACGGTACCAAAAATCATCTTAGTATATTTTTGCGTATAATCTCGACCGAAGTCAGGTACAGTGAAACTCCAAAAATCATACCAACAGATTTTTACACATAATTTTTCCCTGACGTTAAGTCAGTTGCCGTTCCATAAATTATCTCAGTATGTTCTTAACCGGTTTGGTGGCGATAAAATCTTTCATATAGAAAGGTTCAAAATAGGCAATATCCTCGTACTGTTGTAACCCTATTTTTCTGTAAGCCTCCCGGTAGATCGACTTTGCCGAAACCAAATAACCGGTTTCAATAACGATGTTGTTCCTTGTCAGTGTCCCCATACATTTTTCGGTGCCGTTGCCGAACAGAAAGCCTCTACCCGTGGCCGGGATCTCCGGGAACGAATCCTTGGTGATGATCTCGGCGCATGTTTCGCGTATTATCGTTCCATCGCCCCGAAGTACCGATGTGTAAACTTCCATCCTGCGGGCGTCTATGACGGGACAAAACAGGTCAGCATCGGTGAACGAATATTTATCTCCCATGGTCTCCTTAAATCCGTGTAGCATTGATAGGGTTGTGTCCACCGCCACCAGGGGCAACCCTGACCCGTAGGCGATTCCTTTGGCAACCGATACTCCTATCCTCAGTCCGGTATAGGAACCGGGACCTTTGCTCACGGCCACGGCTTCAAGATTGTCGGCTTCAACACCGTTCTCTTTCAACAGTTCCTCAATGAAAACCGTCAGGAGGGAGGCGTGTGACTTCCCGCTGCTGTCCTCTTTCAGGGCAACAACGCCCCTGCGGTCGCATAACGCTACCGAACAGATTGAGGTCGATGTTTCGATACAGATTATCATCTTAAAAACTCCAAACTTACGGATCGTGGCTTTTGCTTTGGGGCGAAAGGCGTTAAAATTGTTTTTCCCGGGATAATCTTCGGGAAAACCGACTGCAAAGATGGTTATGTTTTTGGAATTGTAAGGCTTTTCTTGGTAATTTTAGGCCGACAAAGTTTGTGAAGTTTTGTCAATATTATGGAACTGTTAGCGGAAAATTCTCTTGGAAGATGGTGGAGAAGATCAGGGGCATAGTGCTTCAGCAGATAAAATATACCGATTCCGGTATTATAGTCCGTTTTTTTACCCGCGAGGCCGGAGGCATGTCGGTTCTTGTCAGGGGGATGCGCAAGGGGAAATCGGCCAAGCGCAATGTCTTCTTCCAGCCTATGTTTATACTCGATATGGAGGTTTACAACAAAGATAGCAGGGGTTTACAGTTGCTCAAGGAGTATACCCCTTCCTATCTGGCCGACGGGTTGCGGAACGATGTGCGTAAAAGTTGCGTCGCCATCTTTCTTGGCGAGGTTCTCTCGGCGGTTATCCGTGACGAGGGGGTCAACAGGGAGTTGTTCGATTTTCTGGAAAGGTCGGTGCTCTATTTCGACTCCGCCCAGGAGCCTTTCGCCAACTTTCATATCTCCTTTCTGGCGCTGTTAAGCGGATATCTTGGCTTCGCTCCCCAAAGAAAAGAGGAATCGGATGATCTCTTCTTTGACCTTGTGGATGGCAGGTTCGTTGTTTTGCCGCCGCCGCACGGGGGGTATGTCAGTAGGGAGATGTCAACTCTCCTGGCCCGCTTCTTTTTCGGTTCGTACGACGGGGAGAGGGAGATCCGGTTGAATGGCAAACAGCGCGATGACATTCTTGATGCGTTGTTGAAATACTATTCCATACATACCCCAATGATGAGGAAGATCAACTCCCTTGAGGTGATGAAAGAGGTTTTTTCCTGATATAATTTTAATTTTTTGCCTGTGCCGATAATTACTTCACTGTTCAATGCTTTTAACGCTCCAAGGATCAAGCGTATAGAATATTTTAAGAACCATCCTCTGGAGGTCCAGGAGAGAGTGTTTTTCAAATTGCTCGATATGGCTTCAAACACTGTTCAGGGCAAAAAGTACGGATACCGGGAGATAAGGAGCATTGAGTCGTTCCAGGAGAGGGTGCCTTTGGTGTCGTATGAAGATCTTTTGCCGGAAATCGGTAAACTGAGGCATGGCGCTACCGATCTTCTCTGGCCCGGAGAGGTAAAGTGGTTCGCCAAATCGTCGGGAACCACATCCACCAAGAGCAAGTTTATTCCGGTCACCCGCGAAGCTTTGCGAGGCTGCCACTATCGGGGTATAACGGATTTGCTGGCGATTTATTCGCGGAACTTTCCGGAAAATAGACTTTTTTATGGCAGAGCGCTGACATTGGGCGGCAGCCACAAGATAAATCCCGAGGGGAACCATGCGCTTTCTGGTGACCTGTCCGCCATACTCCTTGAAAACGCTCCCCGGATATCCGAATTTTGGAAGTCGCCCGATAAAAACACCGCCTTGGTTGATGATTTCGAACGGAAGTTGGAGCTGATAACCAGTAAAGCGGTGGGGCAGAATATCACCAGCATGTCGGGTGTCCCCTCATGGTATTTGACACTGATAAAATATGTTCTTAAGTTTACGGGGAAGAAGGATCTCTCCGATGTATGGCCCAACCTTGAAGTTTTCTTCCACGGGGGGATCAGTTTCGTGCCTTACCGCGATATTTACAAGAGTCTGATAGGAAGCGATAAGATGAAATATATGGAGACCTACAACGCTTCAGAAGGATTTTTCGGGATACAGGATGATTTGGACGACAGCGCTATGTTGCTGATGCTCGATAATGGAGTGTTTTACGAGTTTATTCCGGCCGATAGGGCGGATGATCCTGATGTCGCCGCTGTTTCACTGCGGGATGTGGTTCCGGGCGTCAACTACTCGGTAGTGATAACAACCGATAGCGGGTTATGGCGTTACAAGATAGGCGACACCATCGTCTTTACCTCCACCAGTCCATATAAGTTCAGGATTTCCGGTCGGGTCAAGCAATATATAAACGCGTTCGGAGAGGAGGTGATAGTTGACAACGCCGACAGGGCCATCAAGGCGGCCAGCGAAGCGACGGGAGCCACGGTAACCGAATATACAGCCGGTCCTGTTTATATGGAGATCGATTCCCGCGGTGGACATGAATGGATCATAGAATTTGAAAGGGAACCCGATTCACTCGAGAATTTCGCGGAGGTGCTGGATCGTACATTGAAGGAGGTGAACAGCGATTATGAGGCCAAGAGGTACAAGGATATCAATCTGGTGAAGCCGTTGATCAGGGCAGCTCCGGGCGGGACCTTCAACAGATGGATGAAATCCAGGGACAAGCTAGGGGGACAGAACAAGGTTCCGAGGCTGGCCAACAACAGGGATTATCTGGAATCTTTGGCCCGGTTTTTATAGGAATAGGCAGTTTTATGGTATGTCCGGCGTTTCCCGTTCAAATACCGTTGGCATCGCGTTCGCGTACCAAGATTTACTTTGCAGGTTAAAAATAATATGTATTTTTGTGTCCGGAAACATGGTCCCATAGTTCAATGGATAGAACGAAGGTTTCCTAAACCTTAGATTCAGGTTCGATTCCTGGTGGGACTACCAGACCCCTGTAGTTCAAGTTGATTGCAGGGGTTTTGTTTTTAAATCCCAATAATGTGATGGTTGGTTTATAATCCCATTTTTATGGATTGAGAAAACCATTATCCTTGAACATTATTAGTCGGAGTAAAATGGCTATCTCTTTTCGGTTCAATAAATCAAATTCAATATTTTTGAAATTATAACTGGCAACCTGAGTTAAATATTGAAATGTTGTTTAACTTGTTGTGCTTTTTTAGGGAGAAGTCCATTAAACTTATCAGAAACTTAAACCTTCAAAAACATGAAACAGATTTTTTGTTTTTTGACCTTTAATTTAATGCTTGTTTCTTCATATGCCCAAAAAGTTGAAGAAACAGTTGTTTCCCATTATCTATTTCCTGAATTTACCCAGAGCGTTTTGTTAACAAAAACAGGAATCCGTAATTCGGCTATACTTAATTACAATTCGTTAACCGAGGAGGTTATTTTAGATTATAAGGAGACAAAAGTAGCATTGACCGAAGAAGATATTTTACTTATTGATACTATTTATGTTAAGGATAGAAAGTTTTTTATCCTGGAAGGTAAATTTGTTGAATTTGTCCACCATTCAGATTGGGATTTATATGTTGAGCACAAATGTGACGTAAGAGATCTTGGGAGTCCATCAGGTTATGGCGGATTATCCCAGACCACAGCTGTTTCATCGTATTTATCGCTTTATACGGAAAGTAAGCACTATAATTTGGAATTACCTGAAAATTATGAGATTAAACCTTATTCTTATTATTGGATCAGGAGAAACGGTAAATTGGAAAAATTCATTAATATGTCGCAATTAAAGAAGATGTATAAAGATAAAAAGCAATTATTTAAGGAGTATACCAAGAAGAATGATGTGAATTTTGAAAACCAGCAAAATATTATACAATTAATCACTTATCTGGAATTGAATTGAATATGGGATACACTGGGGAAGCAGTTACACTTGGTCATTATAAGGCGATAAAAAGAGGCCGCCCTTTTGGGACAGCCTCTTAGCCATATTAAGTTACTAGGTCGCTGAATTATCTGCTCTGCGCCGCTGTCCATTCCATGATGGTAACGGGACGACCATCGATCTTTACGGGGGTTCCGTCGAAATCGAGAATACACTTGTTGGCGTGCAGATATACCCACGACCAGTGGCCGGGATAGCGGTAGTTTTCTCCTCCGTAAAAACCGGTGATATCCACTACATGATCGTAATAGGAAAAATGGACGTTTTTAGCCCCGGCATTTATCAACCGTTCGTAAAATGGCAAAGCGGTCTCCTCTAGTACCGTTGTGCCATCGTCGGCCGCATGCACGAACCAAATAGGAACATCCTTTAGATTCTTGACATCCTGATCGGTCAGGTTAACGGGACGATAGGAGCAGGAACTGATAAGCCCGGCCGCAAAAAAATCGGGATGTAACAGCAGCAGTTTGGCGGCCATATAACCGCCGTTGGAACAGCCTGATACATAAATTCTGTTGCGATCAACCCTGGGATTGTCGGCCAAATATTTCTCTATAAGCGCCATCAAAGCCTCGTTGTAAATATCATTTATATCGCCGCGGGTAGTCTGTCCGTTGCCGGCGTCCATCCACCTGGTAGGACACTGTGGAACCAAAATATATGTCCCTTCGAAAAGATTCTGTATTTCATCGGACGCGTAGTTGGTAACCTTGTTGCCTACCAGAGGAATTATCGGGTCGGTACCACCTTCGCCACCGCCGTGCAGCCAAATAAACAGGGGAGACTTTGCCGCCCTGGTATTGGGGACAAAAGAGGCGTAATTCATGGTAATATCGCCGTGGGTGAAAACACCCGACAGATCGAAATCGTCCACAAGTGGCATAATGCGGTTGGCTTCGCTGTTCCAAACCTTTCCGCTGGCGATGTTGGTGATGGTCATATTGTAATCTACCCAACGCACGCCGCTGCATGTTTCACTTCTGAAAGATTCGTAAGGATGCCCTATCCTCAGATTGGGAGCGACCCTCAACACAAGTGTGACATTTTCTCCCTTATCCACACGGTTTCCATCTTTATCGGAGATATAGGCATAAACAACGGTTCTGTCGCCTGAAGGGGCATTGGTAATTTCCCCGCAATCAGATGTACGTTCAACATGAACAGTGAAATCGCCCATATTTACACTTTCCACGGTTTCTCCCATTGGAAGGATGACCTTACTTACGGCAGGGCCCCAGTCGTATCCCTCAATAACCACCGTATATTCATTATTGGTTGATTGTTGACCTGATTTTCCGCAGGAAAAAAGGGTGACCAGCGTTATGGCGATAACAAAAAAAGATAAATTCAAGAAAAATTTTTTCATAGTTTTTCATTAAAGGTTAAGTAATTGAGAAAGCTATGGATGGTGAGCCAACGCTTCGCTCAAAGGTTTTTTTTGTTCAAGTTATGTTACCATTAAAAATTTTTATGCTTCATAGGAGCAGGTTACTTAAACAGTCGGGGAGCGAAATCAGACAAGTAATTTCGCCAGTTTGCCCAGGTATGCCCTCCCGATGTTTCGTTATAAATATACTTGAAGTCATGTTCATCAAGTTTCTCTCTGAGCAATTTCACGCCTTCGTACACAAAGTCTTCCACACCGACGGCAATATAGAAAAGTTTGTAATTGTTTCTCTTCACCTTATCCAGATTTTCATCATACGATTTAATAAGATTGGTGGTTACTTCTCCCAACTCCATTTGAATGCCCATACTAAAAACGCCCATGTAATCAAAAAGTCCGGGATTGTTCGCCGAGATGATCTGCGTTTGCAAACCTCCCATGGAGAGACCGGCAATGGCACGGTTCTCCTTATTGTTGATGGTTCTATAATTTTTCTCGATATAGGGCATCACATCGTTGATCAGACTGTTTGGGAAGACATTTGATGCCATAGTATTCATGGCACCGGCTGTTGGTGCCAATTTTCTATCCGTTATGGCCGCGGTTTGATCGGAATTACCGTTTGTCATCACAACAATCATAGGTTTGGCTTTTCCCTGGGCGATCAGATTATCCAGTATATAGTTGGCACGCCCCAGTGAAGACCATGCGTCCTCATCTCCTCCACCTCCGTGGAGAAGATATAGGACAGGATATTTTTCATTGCTCTCTTCGTAGCCGGGAGGAGTGTAGATATACATTCGCCGGTAAAGGCCGAGAGATGGTGAGTTATACCAGACCTTGGACAGAGCGCCATGAGGAACATCGTTTACCTCAAAAATCTCGGAACCCGTTCCCGGAATAATGAGTGTGCTCGCATAATTAACCCCGTCGCGCTGGGCTTTTGGATTTCCCGGATCGATGGCGCGAACACCGTCAACTATTAAGTTATAATGGTACATTGACGGCTCCAGGGGGCCTACGGTTATAGACCATACCCCTTCGCTATTTTTCTCGAAAGTCCCGGTTGTACCCTGTGCCATCCAACTGCCGTTTAATGTCACATTAGTGGCTTCAGGAGCGTACAGACTGAATGTTACGCTGTTATCCGATTTAATATCGGGGGAAACTACCCGCACGTTCTGTTGTCTCTGTATCTCCTGGGCGGAGACGTTGATAACATTTACAATACCTGGTTGTAAAGTCATCACGCATATGATCAAAATTGTTTTTAGCGTATGTTTTCCCATTATTGATGTTTTATGGCAGTTGACTTTATTTGAACAGGAGTTGTCCAATAGTATTCAGGTAGAGCCTCCAGTTTTTCCATTCATGGCCACCGCCCGATATGTACAAGGTATGCTCCATGCCAAGTTCATTCAATATTTTCTCAAGTCTTTTTGAATTTTCGTATGCCCCGGCATCCTGATCGCCACAACCTATCCAGTAAAGTTTGTACCCGGCTTTCTTGATACCCTCAAGCGCGGTTTTTGACTGCTCTTCGTCCCTGACTCCGCTGCTCATCGGGCAGATGTAGTCGAACAAATTGGGGTAAAGTGTTGAGACCGAAAATGTGTGTCCACCTCCCATTGAAAGGCCGGCAACGGCGCGACCCGATTTTTTGGCGATTACTCTGTAATGGCTTTCAATATAAGGAATAATATCTTTGGCCAAAGAGTTTACATAAGCGTTGGCGGCCGCCGGATTGGTTTGTACAGGCACCTGTAAAGTTCTTGCTGCCTGTTGGGTGGCGTTACCGTTTGGCATAACACAAAGCATTGGTACGGCAAGGCCTTTTTCAATCAGATTGTCGAGGATTTCGCAGGCACGTCCCATTGATACCCAAGCCTCTTCATCGCCCCCACCACCATGAAGCAGGTAAAGAACGGGGTAAGTTTTCCTGCTGTTCGCTTTGTCGTGATACCCATAAGGTGTGTAAACCATCATACGGCGGTTTATGCCGAGAGTTGGGGAATCAAACCATACACTTTCCAAATTTCCCCGTTTTGTGGCGGTAGAATAGTTTTCCGAACGTTTTCCGGGAACCAGCAGTACACTCAGGTATCTTGTTCCGTCGCGTTGCATCAGAATATTGGCCGCATCGTTGACGGCTACACCATCGACAACAAAATTATAGGTATAAATTTCCGGCTCGGGCGCGGGGAGGGTTATGGACCATATTCCATTAGCGCCCTTGCTCATCTCAGGTTGGGGATTTGCCGTACCCCTGAGCCATGATCCGTTCAGTTTTACGACAGTAGCGTAATTTCCGGAAATCCTGAAAGTTACACTGTCGTTTGTTGCGTTGAATTCGGGAGATGCGGTAGATGGTCGCGCAATATTCCCAATTTCCTGGGCCTGCATAGCTACCGACATTGAGATAGCTAATACAAAAAACATGATACTCTTTTTCATTTGTTTGGTTTTTTTGATTTGTTTATAAAGGTTTTGTAAACCCCGAAGGGTTCAGTACAGTAAATTGTAAAGGTGTTATAATCAATACAATCGGTATGCCGATAATTATTTTGCCTATGCATATTTTATACTAATAGTATCCTTTTTATTGCTTATTGAAAGATAGTAATTTTATATAATATTTTAGAATAATTTCTGCGCGAATTGATTCAAGCATCGTCTCCAGGTCTGCCATTC
>JGI24710J26742_10001290_pt1 | contig 23184 bp, 21 predicted proteins | sample BioPla2DNA2_FD_26742 | JGI IMG/M metagenome (IMG submission 26742) | reverse complement strand
ATTATCATAATAATTTACAGCGCTTTGATTTGTATTTCCATCCCAATAGTAATCAACTATTCGTCCTACATAGCTTTCATGGCATGAATTACATCTATAGGGATATTCAATATATGTTATATATTCTCTACATTCACTTGAATGTGCATGGGTATGGGTGAAAGAAGGCTCTCCCAAGTGCTTATGTCCACCATAACAATCCTCATCATGAACATGGTTAGGATCAGCAGGCCCATTAACCGCCTTTGCTAGTATACTTTCATTAGTCTCTATATTTAAATTACCATCATTAATAGGATCATCTACATGAGGCCTTTCTGTTATCACATCTCTATAATGGTAGTCATTAGATCCTTTATAAGCATTATTAATGTCTTCCAGGATTTCTTCTAATGTCTTGAATCGATACTCAGGTTCATAGAGTTTATATCTATGTTCAAAGGAAATATCAAAGAGGCCGTTCCCCCTTCCCATTCTTCCTATATAGCTTTCATACTCATCTAGAGTTAGAACTCCATTCCTCTTTACATCAGCAATGAAATCTTCAGTTATGCCCTTATACATGGACTTTTTCACTGATTCTGTCCTAAGTCCAAAATAAACAGCCACCGACACAAATATAATGAGAATCCCTATAAATAAATCAAATATAACTTCCCACACCTTATTTATGATTAATTCACCTCCCCGCCATAGATAAAACGTTTCTTTCTTCCAAGCATGGAGGTTGAAAAAAATGTGTTCTGTAGATCGTATAGTAAAGACTTATCCTTTTTAGTCACAATAACAGATATATAATTTCCTTCCTGAAAATGATAAATACCAAGAGAATATATCCTATCAAGAATTTCACTTGTATAGGTAATATCAAAATAAGCAATATTACCTACATCATCACCCTCATGACAAAAGGGACATCCGGGGTCAGTTCCATCTTCATGCCTGTTATACACATGGGCATTTGGACAAGTTATGGTATCTAGGATATTTACTAGCTCGATTATAATTGTGGTAGCAAATTCCTTATACAATACTCTTATGGTCTGAACTCCCAGCTCATGTGGTTTGTAGTTTTCAAGCCTAATGCCCTCACTGGCAAATTCTCTATGCCCATCACGAAATATTACGATTACAGCTATCCCAGGCCTAGTTCCTAGCTGGACCATATTTGTTCCGCTTGTAATATATGCTTCTATCCCTATAATTTCCTCAGAACATATGGGACAGCCCTTTGGACTATCTGAAAGGTCATATATTGTTCCACATATAGGACATTCGGTAGAATTAATCGATAATACCCTTAATGTGATAGTATCATACACCCCTTTATAACTAACTGTTGCATTAAAGGTCCCAGCTGCTACCGATGTTCTATCTATTGCCCATTGATCAACCTCTCTGCTTGTTCCATCAGCATAATAGGCTGTGACATTAAGGGATATAGGCTCATACTGCATAACTGTAATATCCTTAGGCGAGGCAACTATTCTTATAACCTTTTCTGCACATACAGGGCAACTTTCTTCCGAAGCAGGATAATCAGTATTACAAGTAGGGCATTTTATAAGCCCTTCATTTACCCATACTGATATATCAGCTGCATATCCTCTGTATTGAACGGTCACTATCTGTAAGCCAATCCTTGTGGGGTTATAATTACTTGTCCATTCCTTTACTTCTTCCCTAGAGCCATCTTTATATATAGCATTTACTGTTATAGGAAGAATATCACCCTGGGTCAACTCTACATAATTAGGAGTTACTTCAATACCGGCCACAAGCTCTCTACAATGTGGACATCCCGGATCAGAATCATCTATATTTAGCTCATAATACTGATGGCATCTCGGACACTCTTTAAGTAATACTGTCACCATTACGTTTACGCTAGCGGACTTTTTTATCCCATTCTCTGTATAGGATATAGTTACACCTTGTAAGCCAATATTTGAAGCATTAAATCCGCTTATACTATACTGCGAAGCATTTAATAGCTTACTATTTCCGTCATTATAGTTTGCTCTTACAGTGAAGCTTGGCCAACTATATCTATGTATGGTCTGTGATTCAGGTAATACTGTTATAGATAAGCATTCTCTTTCCCCTTCATTTGTCGCAAAGGACGTATAATTATAATTAGAATCTCTAGTCCATGTCACTCCATCTGAACTTGAATACACTAGATAGTTAGTATATCCACCAGAACCACTTGAGTATGTATCAGAGCCTGATAATATGTACTTTCCATTAAAATATATTAAATGATTTATATTGTCGATATTAAGGTTGTGTCCTGTTATCTCTTGCATATTGGTTATTTCATTTCCTTTAAAAACCCTATTATCAGAGACTCCTAGATATATACCTTGGCCATAGGTAATATTAGTTAAATACGCGCCCTCAGGCAATGGTATATCAACTATTTTACCACTCTCATTCAGCATCTTGGCGCTAGCTTGAGTAGATTGCCAAAAACTACTTCTCCTCAAGAAAACAGCATAATCCCCTACTTGATGAAGACTGTAATCAAGATACCAGTCACTATATAAGTCTAAACTACCGTTTTTATTTATTCGGGCAACCATATGATGTTCGCCTCTTTCTGCACTGCTAGCTGGTATATTTGCTACTAAATATCTTTGAGCTCCTACACGTGAAACGACTAGTTTTTTACTATATACTTCAAGCGGTTTTAGATAGCTCCAATTTATTAAGTCATTTGAACGATATAAAGCATCTTGAGTGTATGTTAACATCCCAACAGCATAGTAATATCCATTATCCCCATATACAATATCATGTATGCCATAAGCATTGGATCCAGCTGGTCTGTTATGAAAAGTGATTTCTTGCCCGCCAGTCCAGTTAATACCATCTATGGACCTATATATAATCGTTCTTATATTGCTCCCTGAAAATAAGATAAACTGGCCATTTTCATATTTAACTTTACCTGATATGGCCGGATTAACTCTTGTCCATGTGCTTCCATCATTAGAATAATATAAGTTCTTGTCCCTTACTCCTAATAGCACTGCTTCTCCATCATATTCATAATCTATTTCATTACATATATGGGGACTTCCAGCATAATATTCACTTGAATGTGTATAAACTGCTAGGGACTCTATCTCCTTAGTGAACTTAGTAGACGCCCTGTCACTCTTATATACAGTTGTTGGCAAAGCAGTAATTTTGGTGTTTTTATTTGTTTCTGATATACTTATATCTTCACCCATAACTGGTCTTATGTCCTGAAGCTCAATTTCATATCTTTCGCCAGCGCTATCAAGAAATCCAATGTATTCTTCATACATCTGCTTATCAAGATATCCTTTTTCTCTGACAGAGTCCGTAAATAGATGAGTTCTATCATCTACTAAGTCATCTATGTTTTCACTATTTAACCCTGCTATGTACTGTAGCGGAAAAATCAATAATAGAACTACAGTTAATAGCCCTGCTATAAGCCTCCCCGGAAAATCCATCTATTACTCCTTTTGTACTACAAGCCCATGTAAGTATAGACTATCATTTCTATATTCCTGTATGCATCATACTGATATTCCTTCCTATAGCTACCAGTCCTTATATATGTAAAGTACAATTCATAATCTTGTCCCTTCAAAGGTATTATATTATCATCAATCATTATAGGATATTCCCTATATCCCATAAGGCTTGCATAGAGGTCTTCATCTGATATAAGCATGGTAGTAGCAGGATAATATTGCTGATACACCTTCTTATCTTCTATTATTTGTAGGCTAATAATATCCCTTAATCCTGTCAATGTTCTATTCTGCGACAGCAAATATAAGAGGCCCAAACCAATCAGCAATACTCCTAAAATTAATTCTATTGTATGGGCCACTGTCTTTCTCATAGCTTCCTCCGATAATAATTATTTCTGGGTGAATTTTACCCCCACTATAACCCTGTTTTTTGTTCTTATAACTTCAGCAGTAAAAAGAGCTGTGGGCTTAATGTAATATTCTATACTGGAGAAGTTTTTAATATGGTCGATGTATTCATTATTGGTGTACTTATTTGTAAAGTTGGAAGTTGAAGCCTTTGTAATAGTCTCCACATATATAGGGGCTATATCAGAGGACGGATAATCACCAAGATGCTTCTTTATAAAGTTAACTACCTCAGCTCCTCTCACCTCCTCCTTGTCATATTTGACAATATCATTCTCGGAGTAATCCAGGGCTGCTGTCTGTGTATCCAATAATATATTATCCGCTAGCTTCCTCGTACTATGAACAGAGTTCATAACATAATTTACTATGATACCTACCAGTATCACACCAACTACAGCTAAAAATATTTGAGGAACTAGGTCATTGTTTTTATTCTTCAATTTTTCTACCCCAATACTAAATATTATTCATTCTATCTTTATTGCTGTGTAAAAATAATTCCTGTGATGACTCCATTTGTATTTCTATTGACCTTTCCTTGAAAGATACCATTGGGATTAATATATTTTGAATCTGATTTACTAGCAATCGGTGTTGGATAGGCTGCAGGAGTAGGACTTTCTAAGGTAGCTACTGTGATTGCTACATCTAGTTTCCCATTATTTGCATTATCAATTAAATCCAGCAACAAGGAACCTGTAATATTCCCCCCGTCATATACAAGCAAGTCAAACTCTGCCATTGAACTTATAGCATTATTGATTCTTTCTGTTCCTTCATTTAGGTCATTTTTTTTATCCTTAAAGACTCCAGTGGACCAGGCTATAATCAGACCCACCAAAATAACTGCTACAACTACAAGAAAAATCTTTACAGCAATATCACTATTTTTTGTTTTCATAATTCCTCCTAAGGTTTCTTTTAATATTTTATATTAGTACCAGGCTATATCTTCAATCTCTTTTAGCAATTGGTTTAGCTCTCTCATAGCCGATACTAGAGCTGGCATCAGCCCATATGCAAATAATAATATAAAGGGAAGAGCAGCAAGAACATATGCCCTGATTACTCTCTTTCTTATGGATTTTTCATTTGCCAGCTTCCTTTTTGATATATACCCATCCTGGTCTAATTGTATTTCACAAAAGGCCTGGCTTATGGGCATGGCATCACAGCGGATTAGATTATCTATTATTCTCCTAAAGGGCTCATAAGGCTCTCTTTCCTTCAATTCATTAAGGGCTATAATATCTCCGGACCCATAATCATCTATACATATCCTAAGGGATTGCTTAAAAATCATAGCGAATGATTCCATCTCGACTAATATCTGCTTTACTGTTATATACTGGTTATACATAAGCATCCCTATAAGTGCATTGAATTGATTTACCTCATCCTCCATGGCATCCCGTGATACAGATGAACCATACTTTAATATAACTTTAGGAATATAAAAGGATATAAGACTGATGCAAAGACATATTAGTAAATCAAGAAATGATAAATAATAACCCCGATATTCATCCACTCGACGGAGAATATCTTCTGCCAGCACTCTATTAATTTGAGGATCATAATAAATTCCATCCCCCTTAAGTACATTGATTAGGTCATCCACATCCTTTGGTATATTATCAGGTCTTTCTAAATATCTCCTTGTATAGTCTTCAATAATATCTGCCATTGCTTCATCTTCCCTCGTCTTTGCCTTTGTGGCTAAGGACTCAAGCTCATGGCTCTTAACTGTAAGCAGCTGCTCCCTACTGTATCTATGAAGATAAAGGGTTATACCTATAGATAAGATGAACATTGATAAGGATATTAGAAAGCTACGAAGCATAAAATGCCTTGCGCTAATACTATTACCACTATTTCGTAGTTGTCTATGTAATCTCTCCTGCTTTGAGGCATTCTTATCACAGTAGTTATTCATGGCTCTCCTTATGAGTCCAATCCTTTCTATTTTGTAGAGCCACTTAAGATTAGGAAGCTGGAATTTAGGATATTCTGCACTCTTATGCAAAACATAATATATTATCCAAATTACTAACAAAAGGCCTATATCCAATAAAAAGCCTTGACGTCCATAATAAAATTCAGCCATATTCTCCTTTAGACTAATGGCAAATCCTTTAACAATATCTATACAAAATACTGGAGTGATAACACATAAGATTACCCCTGTAAATTCCATGTTTAGCCTCTGCAGCTTGTCTATTTCAATATTTATCTCCTTTTGTAGATTTTCCAGATTTCTTACGAGGAGTAGCTTACCCTCATATATCTGATCACCTCCCTCCATAATACCTACACACAAGCTTACAAAAGCGCGTAAATATTTATTTGGTACGTTGTCATAATATTCCCTCAATCCTTCTTCTCTGTCTGCTGAAAGTAAGAGTGTATATATTTGATCTACTGCCGCCTTCATATCATCACAGAGGTAATCCCTTGCCCTATATAAAGCATCATCTATACGATATTCCATATAATAAAAATGAATAACATCAGCCAGCATTTTCTGCATTTCTATCAATATCTTTATTTCATGATTTTTAGCTATACGGCTTACAACCTCTGAATTTATGAAATATATAGCAAACCCAATTGTAATAAGGGAAATTAACCTTCTATTAGAAAGATAGATTATAAGAAATGAGACAAGGCTAATAAGCCAGGATGTCAGACATGTGACTACTGTCTTACTAGCAATAGTTTTACTGTCACAGGGGCTTATCATTCGATATCGATAAGATATTTTTTTGATATAGCTAGAAGTGAGTGGGAAATTATTAAGATAACAATATATTTTTAGAACTAGGAGACTTCTACTTTTATGTCTATTACTGATACCATTTAAAGTCATCATCTAGCTTCTACTACACCCCCTTCTATAACCGTATTAAACTCAAGAAAGCCTTGTCTCATATCTGGTGGCAGATTATGTAGTATGATTTGAGCAAGGCCATCACTTATGGGATTTATCATTCTATATCTACCATCTTTGTATATGATAATATCTCTAGTATAATATGTCTTCTTGCGGGCAAGTTGCTTTAGATAGTGGGAGATCTCCCCAAGCTGCCCAATTACACCCTGCTCCCCATTGGGTGCTCTCTCGTCACTATCATATGGGATTATCTCAGTGATTCTATCAATATGTCTATGTCCATCGTTATCCTTTACACAATGTATATCAAGGTGTATAAGCCTCGCCACCATGGACTGGATATTTGTTGAACTACCATTATCATATCCACCAAGAGAATGGACAAAGTAAGAGAGCAAATCATCTGATGTGGGCCAATGGCCCGTTGTTATAATTCGTTTAGTTCCTGCCAATAGAAGATTAATTAGATGCTTTGCATGTTCTAGACTGGCCGTTTCGCCAAATAGAATTGTATGAGCTTCAGAGCTTTTTAGTAGCTCTATTAGCTTTGGAAAAGGAAGTCTTTCACTGGGTCTGGTTGCCAAGATATTTTTGCCAGAGTAGGCATTATTCAAATACAGCTCAAAATCAGCCTCCAGTGTTCTGATTGGTTGCCTTTTATCAATCTCCCTTACCGCTGCTCTTGTATAGGTAGTCTTACCTGAGTTCTGGTCACCTGAAAAGAACAGATTAACACAGCCATGAATAGCCCACTTAATAAGCTCAATAGGATAGCGACTTCCCTGATCTGTAATCAAATCCTTCAACTCAAAGGATGCGGTATTAGCAAATTTACGAACAAAGAAGGCCCATTGTAAGGCATTATTTGGTCTAAAGACTGTGACCCTACTTCCATCTGCTAGATGCGTCCTAATCCCTCCCTCTGCAGAGGTTAAATGTCCCATTCTCCCATGCTCCGCCAGGTTCTTACATATGCGACTCATTGTGGCAGGCGAATCAAAGGATAGAAACTTAAGGTGGATAGGTTTTCCTTGGTATACCACCCATATACTGTCATGGGTACTTGCTCTTCTAGGTTGATCCATAAGAATTTCATCCTCAGTATACCTAAAACTATTGTTGGTCATTCCAGATACACCAGCCGATACACTATCCAGGGATATATCCTCCATAATTAGCATATCGACTACAGATAAGCCATAGGTTTCCTCGTAGATTCTTTGTGCCAAAATATTTAGCTTATCGTCGAAGGACAGGCTATGAATATTATGATCATATGCTTCATGAATGTTTTCTTCAGTGATACAATAATAGTAGCCATCAGAATCCTTGTAAAGTCTATCCAACTTAGTAGCCTCACATATACCCTGAAACATCCTTTGATTTCTTTTGAGTTTTTGAAGGTAGAGCATTATCTCAAATTTATCCTTGGCAGTCAGTTTTTCCTTCTTATTAAATGGAATAATGTCATCAATATTATCCTGATTGACCTTCATTATATTAAGTATGGTATGTTTAGCTCTAGCAAGTACTATTATTTTTGCATTCATATCTCCTTGTGAGCATTTACGTATTGCATTACTCAATGAACGTTTAAGTTTTCGTCTATTTTCAAGATCCTTTTTATTTAGATTTAAAGCATCCAAATCCATATTTATGATTTCATTTATTGTTGTCCTAAAGCTTCGACATATTTCATCTAGAGAGTTGTACTTACCATTATATTCATCAGGCTCAACTTTTTCTTTGAAGATAAAGTAGATTGTTATGGCCATACCAGTTAGAAATATAATCGAGAGTATCAAATCCATTATCTTCATTACCCTCTCCTTGCTATCTGAACCATGTTGTCAGATGAATTAATCATATTCATGATCTTCATTGCACTTTGAATTGCTTGATAAAAAAAGTAGTCTGTCTCCATGTATGTTCTTTTGACCGTCCTATATATTCCATTAAATTTGTCTCGAATCATAGCCATATCTCTCATATTATTGTAGCTAAGACCTGCTCTTGCCATTGCTAATATATCACAATCATTCTGAGCATCCATGTATCTTGTACAGTAGGGTATTGTACCGGAATTATTCTTATTAATGTATTTTCTATATTTTATCAGGCAGTTGTTTATGTTATATCCTGAATTTCTATCATAATTGCCAAATAGATAGAAGATGTTTTTATGTTTATTAAGTAGATCCCCATACTCTGAGAAAAATCTATTAAGTACATACTTGCTCTGGGTTAGATTAATAACAATTATATCTGCTAATGACATAAGTCTAATTGACAGGTCTTCTCTCCCACAGTCAGAATCAATCATTACAGTATCAACACTTTTCTCCGCATCCAATATCATCCTACATAATACACTGCAAATATCTCTTTCATAGGTTTCACGGTTCTTCATCTCTGTTCCAGGCAACAACAATAAGGATGTATTAGGAAAAGTAACACAGCAGCTCTCAAGAATATCATCCATTAGCATGTTCATTCTGCTATACATAACAGCAGCATCAAGGCCTATGTCTTGGAAGATAGAACTATCCTCTGTATCAAGGAACCCCATGCTTTTGCCTACTAAAGGTCCTTCCAGGTTGTTCATGGACATATGTGTCTGCATCATCAATACTTTCTTTTTGTACAATAGGCTAAGCACTAATGATATTATATGTAGGTTACTAGTCTGTCCTTGACCATGTAGAGGTGACCAAAACACTATTTTGCTCATCTATAATATTCCCCTTTCATAGCTCGGTTGATTGCCCTTCTAATTATGAACGGCTTAATACTAGGAAGAAGATCAGCTATCTCACTCCTTATGTATTTTCTCATGCTTGCTGATACTTTTCTGAAACTTATAGCCTGGGACACTTGACATTTGATAGCATTTTCATAATCATTCATGTCATAGTATATGTATCTGCTACTTATTGAGCGAATCTCTGATAAAATAGAGTTTTTTACCCTATCATAATCATCCCTTGTAATAATATTACGAACTAGAAGCCTAACTTTTATATTATCTATTTTTATATTACTTAGATATTCATTCACTTTTTTACCACTAGATGGGAATGCGTCTAATACGATATTAAGATAGTCCGGTGAAAGGGAGGTACTCCAGTTATTATTTAAGCCATATACTATAAAAATTACCCCATCCTTATAATCAGCCAACTCCTTATCCTCAGGTAGTTTCCTTGTATAATTGATATCCCTATAATCAATAATATTTGATTTACTATCAAGGCCCATGCCATGATATAGGGTATGAGTTAGGGTTCCTGTATCAGATAAATCAATTATCAATACAGGATAATTAAGTATGGTAAGGGTCTTACTTATATAAAGAATAATATCAAATGCCTCTACTCCTATATAACCTATACATATCATCAATTAGCCCTCCGTTGCCATGTCATAATTCTTAGACCTATCTAATACGCCCAAATCAGGAAAATACCAGGATTCATCTTCTTCAAAATCCACACTATTAATATCAGGGAAGGCCCCAAGCTCAACCTGCCCCTTATCATAAGGCTCTGATTCTTTGCCATCCTGATTAGGTCTACTGCCTGTATCTTGGCAATCATTCAGATTAGCTTCTTCCCCCTCATGATAGGCGGGTGATATATTATACATANGTCCTATAAAGGCATCATCAAGTTCCCAGTCTATCATAGATACATCTAAGCCTAGGCTCTCTGCCAGCCGATTTTCCATAGCCTTTCTAACCTCTTTATTAAGAAGCTGTGAGCATCTTTCAACTATATTAGGGTCCTCTTCTATAAGAGATAATACCGAGATATTAGGGGTATAAGTAACTATTGATGCATCCTGTATATTTGGTTCAATATATTTTGTCATAAATAATTTGGAGCCCCTATATAAGGCAGCATCTACTATAGCTGCTGACATACGTAGTATCTCTTCTTCCTCCACCCACATAAAGCATAATGGGCTATCAGGCCATATACCCTTAAGTGGTTTTTTCGATATTACAATATAATTTTCACCATTTGGATATAGAATTCTTATATCTACATAATCATTTACTTCTATATTCGGGCTCATATGTATCACGTCATATCCAACCTCTCTAAGAACGGATGATACTAGATTTTTAGCCAACATACCCTTAACAATATGAGTTCCCTTAGGAATATCAATCATGGCTGCTTTGCCTATTTCATCCTTAGTAATATAACTGTCCGATGGCTGGGCAGAATAGACTGTACTTAGTTCTACCTTATCCATAGTCAGAATCTCACCTCTACTAATATCAGATTGAGATATATAGACAGTCCTTTTATGCTCTTTCAACTCCTGCTGGGCTTCATTAAGCATATATTCATATTCCTCACGAATCTGCCCTGTTGTAATGATAAACGTAATTATAGCTGCAGAGCCTATTACAGTAATACAGATTAAAGCTACAATGATATATTGCTTTGTTGTTCTTTTCAATCTTCTGATAAGCCTCATATTTCACCCCTTATCATATATTTTATTAGCACAAAACCAAGCATTATAAGGAATGCTAATAGAATATAATATCCCAATACTATTAAAGTTTTGTGTTTATAGCAGTTCATATCTCTTCTCTTTTTAAATCTTCGTAATCTTCCAGGTATCCTCCAGCCGATAATATGCATTAAGATGCTGTATACTGTAACACCCAGCAGTATCAGACAAAGACCTCTAATAATAGTTAAAAAACGCAAGGCTCCATCTCCTTAGCTGATATAAGAAAGGACTTTTCTAGTCTTCTAGATATCATATGAACAAAATGTCTAACTCCATGAACAAATAGAAAATTTGGATTTTCTCGTGAGCAGAAATAATTGTTGTTCAAAAACTCCTTTGCNCTACCATTATTACAGGCCANANGAAAATTCTCATTATATGGTATAGCTGAGATATTTTCTAATGGTATGTCATAAAGTCTAGAGATTCTNTTACAGCTCATNATTGATCTAGATGAATAATTTCCTAAGATAAATAAGGATTTGTGAATAAGAGAATGGTAGTTTTTGAAGAAATCTTCAAGATAAGCGAGATTTTGATATAGATTAACGACTATTAGATCTGCCTCCTGCAAAATTGCATTGGAGCTAAGATGATTCTTATGAGTTGTATTTATAAAAATGTGGTCGGTGTTCCTATTAATAAGGTTTAATAAACCTTTGAGATTATTAAACAATTCAAAATCGAATAGCTCACTATTAATTACTCCGCCCTGAGGTATATAGTAGAGATGCCTTGGTATAACCTCTTTTTGGTACTCCCTTAATAAGCTGGGATAATTATCTCCACGATAAATTCTTCGAATTAGCCCTTCAATTCCCCTACCTTCATAAAAACCTGTTCCAATATATCTTGGATGGATACTATCATAATCGACGAAAAAAGCCCTGCCCAGATTCTCCCTTCCAAAATAATTTTCCATTACAGTAATTTTGTATGGATAGCTCATTACACTAGCAATACTTACAGCTACAAAATTTAAATATGCACGAGACTTTTCATTTTCATTGCTCCAAAAAGCAATCTTCACATAAGACTCCCCCTCTCTATAGCAATTATTTAATTCAATTAATTGGTTTGGGATAAAAAGAAAAAGCGACAAAAAAGAAAATTACTAGATAGACCTATTATACAGATAAATACATATTTTGTAAACTATCTTGACCCAAATAAACCTCACAAAAATTATGTAATATTTTGTTTATTTTGCACAGTATCATGATGTTTATCGTTTATCGATAAATATTTATTGACATTCGTTGGGTGATGTGATATAGATAAATTAAGCTAACATATTTTCAGGAGGATATGGGTTATGAAAAAATCTAATTTAGTATTGATTACAAAGGTTCTATTAGACATTATGTTCTATAGTGGTGGCTTAATTTGTCTAAGTGTTCCATACCTATTTGGGCTGGCTGGAAGATATTACAGTATATTTGACAGTTATTATATACCTTTTTGTATTATCTTTATGCTGGCAGGGATATTTGCATTGGCTATACTTAGAGAACTCCGCCTAATGTTTAAAACAGTTATTAAAGAGGATCCTTTTGTTAGGGGAAATGTTATATCTCTAAAAAAGATGGGGTATTATGCCTTTGCAATTGCCATATCCATGATAGCAAAGCTATTTTTAGTTGTCACTCCTGCAACTCTTATATTGGTTCTAGTATTTATCATAGCTGGCCTATTCTCTCTTGTATTATCGCAGGTGTTTGATCAGGCTGTTACTTACAAACTTGAAAATGATTTGACCATATAGAGGAGGTATGAAGTGATAATTGTAAATCTAGATGTGGTTATGGCACAGCGTAAAATTGGACTCACTGAATTAGCTGAAAAGGTGGATATTACCCAAGCTAATCTTTCGATTTTAAAGAATAATAAAGCAAAAGCAATTCGTTTTTCTACATTAGAGGCAATCTGTAGGGCTTTAGAATGTCAGCCAGGAGATATATTAGAATATGTAGATGAGAATCAAGCACATAATTGATATAAATGTAATCATAATTATTGACCATTCAAGGGGGTTTATTGATGAATAAAATTCATACTAAGATCAGACAGAATTTCGGACTTTTTGGTGGCTTAAGTATTATATTCGGTATAATAGCTACCATGCTCTTCTATAAGACAGGGATAGGACTAAATTCTTTCTTATTTACAGCCACAATGATTCTAATCCTAGTAATTATATCAAAAAAGTTAAAAATAACTGTTACTAAGGGAACTTACCTTTGCTTTCTAGGGGCAATACTACTAGGATTATCTAATGTACTTACTTCAAATGAATACCTACAATTTCTTAATAGTATAGGAATACTCCTACTTCTAGATTATTCGCTTAATAGATTGTTCTCCACCAAGAAAAGCTTAAGCTTTATAGAAAATTTAAAGAAGATATTTAAGCTTCCTTTTAAGGCTTTATCCTCTATAGGAATGCTTTTTGTAGATGGTAATAGATTTATTAAGGATAAGAAGCTTATAAAAAATGAAAGATTAAGAAACATCTTTATAGGATGCCTGATAGCTATACCCCTAATGTTAATTATTATTGCTTTATTATCCAGTGCGGACATAGTATTTGCAAGGTTAACATTGTCATTATTTGAATGGCTCTTATATCGTGATTTCTATCTTATAATTCTAATGATATTATTGGCTACCCTTTTTTGCTATTCTCTTCTATGTGCGGCTTCTAAAGATAATGAAGCTAGCCCAGAGGATAAAACAAAGGCTAATTCAACTATAGGTATTACAGTATCTACTCTTCTTCTATTTGTTTATCTTCTCTTTTGCGGGATACAGATACTTTATCTTTTTTCTGGTGGTTTGTTTAGCCTGCCAGCAGAATATACCTATGCGGAATATGCAAGAGCTGGCTTCTTCGAGCTTTTAACGGTAACCTGCCTTAATATTGTTTTTATCCTCGCATGCGAAAATATATTCAATGAAAATAAGTGGCTTAATGCTATTATGACAGCTATTACTGGCTGTACTTATATTATGATAGCATCTGCCACTTACCGAATGTGTTTGTATATAGGTGCCTATCAGCTTACCTTCCTCAGGCTTCTGGTATTATTATTCCTACTAATAGATGCCTTACTCTTGCTTGGTGTTATAATATCCATATACAAGAAAAAATTTCCCTTGTTTGAATATTCAGTAGTTGTTATATCCCTATGCTATATACTGTTCTCCTATAGCAAACCAGATTATTATATAGCAAGATGTTTTATAGCGAATGTCCAAGAATTACAAGAAGAAGATCTTGAATTTCTGACCAGGCAGCTGTCCTATGACGCAGCTCCAGTGGTGGCCCCCCTACTAGAAGGGCCTTATGAATATAATAGCCAATCCATTATCGGAAGATATTATAAAAAAGCAGCGGATAAATCCTATTCATGGGATATTCGCGAATATAATAACTCCAATCAAAGGGCTATAAAGCTGATGAAGCAACACTCAAGCTTTAACTAACTACGTTTCGTTTTTCTCCATTTAAATAAGCTTTTATATTCTTAGATACCTCATCAGTTACTCTTTGCCTGGCTTCTACTGTTGCCCAGGCAATGTGTGGGGTAATGATAAGTTTTGTGCTATCCTTAATCTTTGATAAGGGATTTGAAGCAGCCATGGGCTCAACAGTTAGTACATCAAGTCCTGCCCCTGCTATCCAATCCTCACTTAGGGCCTTATAAAGAGCATGCTCATTAATTATAGGTCCCCTTCCGAGATTAAGGAGTATAGCACTTCTTTTCATCTTTCTAAGCTCATTCTCACCAATGAGATCCACGGTTTTATCATTTAAGGGTGCATGGATAGATATTACATCAGCCTCACTTAATAGAGTATCTAAATCCACTTTCTTATAAGCACTATTATCATTCCTACCAGAGGTAGAATAATAAACTACTTTACAGCCGAAGAGCTTAGCTATCTCAGCAACTCCTCTGCCTATCTCACCAAGGCCAATGATCCCCCATGTCTTACCATAAAGCTCATTAAACTTCATCTCAAAATGACTGAATATATCAGAGCGAATATAATTCCCCGACTTGACAAATTCATCATAATAGCTGAGCTTCTCGTAGACATAAAAGAATAAAGCAAATGTATGCTGTATTACAGATTGTGTGGAATAACCCTTTACATTGGTGACAGTTATATTCCGAGAATTAGTATAATCAAAGTCTACTATATTTGTACCTGTTGCTGTCAGGCATATTAGTTTCAAATTGGTCGCCTCAGCCAGTGTCATCTCATTCATGGCTAGCTTGTTAACTATTATTATATCTGCATCTTTGATTCGTTGTGGAACCTCAGCTAAGGCTGTCTGAGGGTATCGTATAACCTCTCCAAGTTTATCAAACTTAGACAAATTAACATCCGTTCCTAGGGTGTCTGTCTCTAAGAAAACTATTTTCATGTTTACTCCTAATTCTGTAGAAAGTCTACCTGATTCTCTCAGGAAAACCTATCTTTTTCTGGACCTTCCTTAATGTCTTGTTGCCATAATAGGAGGCTTTTTCAGCATTATTTTTAATAATACTATCTATATATGCCTTATCCTTGCTAAGCTCTACATATTTATCTTGTATAGGCTTAAGCATAGCTGCTACGGACTCACCAACAGCAAGTTTAAAGTCTCCATAGCCCTTACCTTCAAATTCCTTCTCTATATCTGCTATGGATTTACCGCTAGCAATTCCATAGATCTCAATAAGATTACTGATACCTGGCTTATCCTTAGAATGACGGATTTCATTATCTGAATCAGTAACAGCCCTCTTGAACTTTCGAATGATAGTATCAGTATCATCTAGAAGGAATATGCTTGCATTCACATTTTCATCAGACTTGGACATCTTCTTTGTAGGCTCCTGAAGACTCATAATTCTAGCCCCTGTCTTCTTGATATAAGGCTCTGGAATAGTGAATACATCTCCATATATCGAATTAAACCTCTGTGCTATATCTCTTGTTATCTCAATATGCTGCTTCTGATCATCTCCAACGGGAACTATATCGGATTGAAATAGCAGTATATCTGCTGCCATAAGGACTGGATAGGTGAACAGTCCTGCATTGATATTTTCAGCATGCTTGGAAGCCTTATCCTTATATTGAGTCATGCGGTTAAGCTCTCCCATATAGGTAAAGCAGTTTAATATCCAGCTAAGCTCTGCATGGGCTGGAACATGGGACTGGTAATATATACAGTTCTTTTCAGGGTTAAGCCCTGCTGCAATATAAAGTGTTAGCAGCGCCCTTGCCTTTTTTCTAAGCTCTGCTGGTTCCTGTCTTACTGTTATGGAATGTAAATCCACAACACAATAAAAGGTCTCATATTCATCCTCAAACTGTACCCAGTTTTTTAATGCCCCAAGATAATTACCCAATTGAAGAGTACCTGTTGCTTGCATTCCTGAAAATAACGATTTTTTTCCGTCTAACATCTTCTCACTTCCAATTCAGTTATTTACATCTCCATCTCCCGCTTACCTTGAAGATATAGGAGTGTATCATCTTTTTCTCTTCTTTCCAATATATAAATAAAGATCAATATTGTCAATGTTTATAGCTTTAATTTATTTACTAGCTCTAAAGGTGCATCTATTACAGCATCGTATTCTTCAACCTGTCCAAAACCATATCTTGCAAATATAAATGGTACACCAGCCTTCTTTGCAGAAGCTGCATCTCCTGCCGTATCTCCCACATATACAGGTGCCTCCAAGTTATTTCTTTCTACAACCATCTTAATGTTATCAGCCTTGGCTTTACCGGACCTACCTGGATATTCATAATCTGTGAAATACTTCTCCATATGGGGATGGATTTCAAATAAACACTGAATGTAACCCTCCTGACAGTTACTTACTATGAAGAGCTTATATCTCTTGTGAAGCTCTTTGATAACCTGCTCCATGCCCTGGTATAAATCATTACCATGCTCTGCCAAGTATTCACATTCATAATCGCAGCAATCATGTATTACTTCTTTAGCCTTATCAGGCGATACACTCTTAAATAGTTGAACTCCAATATCATCTAGAAGTTGTCCAAACAAGCCCCTTAGCTTATCAGCCGTGACCTCATCCGTCACTTCAGGGTATTTATTTTTTAGTAGCTCATTAAAAGCTAGGGCAACATTTTCAGTAGAATCCCATATGGTGCCGTCCAAGTCAAATATAATGCTATCATACATATAATCTACCTAACCTTTCTAAGTTTACAGCGTATCTAGGTACTTGCATAACTCTACCTTACTTAATGATCTTGTGCGAGTTTCACAATTGCCTATTTACAACCTATATAATATAATAAAATATCATATAAGACAATATATTTACTATAGGTAGTCCTTCATATAATCACCGTGAGCAAGTATCATCTCATCACACATTTTGATTATATCATCTATGGATAGCTCTGCTGCTGTATGAGGATCTAGCATGGCAGCTTGATATATGTTCTCTCTTTTCTTTGTATAGGCCGCTTCTATCGTTAGCAGTTGTACATTGATATTTGTCATGTTCATTGCGGCTAGCTGTACAGGTAGTCTCCCCACATGACATGGTTGAATACCATTAGCATCTACCATACAAGGAACCTCTACACAGGCATCAGCTGGTAGATTATCTATCAATCCCGTATTTAATACATTTCCACCTATTTTTATAGGATTATTAGTGATAATTGCCTCCATAATATAAGATGCATACTCATGGGATCTTTCATGAGTAATCTTACCATCCTGTAGGATATTGTTTTTCTCATTTTCCCAACCCTCTATCTGGGCAATACATCTTCTTGGATATTCATCTAATGGAATATTGAATCTATCAATTAACTCCGGATATTTAGATTTTATATAGAAGGGATTGTATTCTGCATTATGCTCACTGGATTCTGTACAATAATATCCAAAATGCTTAATATACTCATACCTTACCATATCATAGTGCTTCTCACTGCTATTCTTTTTTAGGGCACGTCTTCGAATCTCAGGATATAGATCATTTCCGTCCTTATCCTTAATCTCTAATAGCCATGCCATATGATTAATACCTGCTATCAAGTCACTACGTCCCTCAACCTTATCCTCCATACCAAGGCCCATAAGAATATCTCTTGAGCAGGTCTGAACACTATGGCATAAGCCGATTGTTTTTATCTTGGTATATTTCTGTATATAGCCTGTCAGTATCGACATTGGATTGGTGTAGTTCAAGAATAAGGCATCTGGACATACTTCTTCCATATCCTTAATAAAATCTAACATAACAGGGATAGTTCTAAGTCCACGCATAATACCCCCAATTCCCAAAGTATCAGCTATAGTCTGCCTCAAACCATATTTTTTGGGGATTTCAAAATCAATTATAGTGCATGGATCATAGCCACCCACCTGAATAGCATTAATTACAAAGTCAGCATCCTTTAAGGCTGTTTTTCTTTCTTCCTCACCAAGATATGTATGAATCCTTGCTCTGGATGAGTTAATATTTTTGTTAATAGCCTTAATAATAACTTCTGATTCTTCCAAACGCTTAGCATCTATATCATACAAGGCAATCTCTGCATCCTGTAAGCAAGGTGTGCACATACAATCACCTAATACATTCTTTGCAAATACGGTACTTCCTGCACCTAAAAAAGTTATTTTAGCCATATTCTCTACTCCTTAATGTTTAGTATAAATTTTAGCTTGATTAGTTAAGACATCCATAGGCAACTGCTCTTACCCTAAGATGATGATATAATTCCTCGTTGGGTCTCATGTTATGCATATATACTATAGACGTATTCTCCTTAGGGTCAGCCTCTACCCATATTCCTGAACCGCCAGTCCATCCAAAGGCTCCTATAGATCCATTGTGATTAGCAGCCGCCTTATCCATTAGGGTTCTAAAACCTAATCCATAGCCATAGCCAGCCAGATAAGGATTATTATGATTAAAATCCCTTAACTGTACTTCATTCAGGTAGTTAGTGCGCAATAAATCAACTGTGCCTCTACTTAGTAATTTCTCACCCTTATAGCTACCACCATTTGAAAGCATCTGCATNAAGACTGCAAAGTCATTGGAGCTAGAAAGTAGGTTTGGCCTTGCCCCCATTGGAGTAATATTAGNATCATAGTCTGCATCAGTATCAGCTGACATTTTTATCAAGCTTCCATCTTCGTTCTTACTATAATTTTTCACTACTTGACTTCGGTTTTCGTCTCTTATATATGTGTCTGTATCCTTTAGCCCAAGAGGGTCAATTATCCTCTCCTTAAAAACTGTCCTTAAGGGTTTTCCTGTAATCTCACTGACAATTGCTCCGGTTATTTCACTGCCAAAACCATAAAGCCATCGGGTTCCGGGTTCAAATAATACAGGTACCTGAGCCATAGCCCTAACTTCTTCTCTTAAGGTTGGTCGCCTATCACCGGATATTGAAAGAAGAGCCTTACTCATAGCAACTACTACAGGCTGGCTAGAGTTTAGATCAGGAAACATACAGTAGGGTAGTCCACAAGCCATTGTGACTACATCCTTAATTGTTATTGGATTTTCAAGAGGTACTATTTCTAGCTCATTATTGGGCAGTGTTTTATACTTGGTCACATTCTTCCATTCAGGTAGGTATTCTGATATAGGATCCGACAGTAGGAATTTACCTTCCTCATATAGCATACCAATTATTGCATAGGTAAAAAGCTTGGTTGTTGAAGCTTGTCTGAACATTGACCTTGCATTAATCTGCTCTTTTGCCTCTATATCTGCATATCCAGCATATCCTTCATAAACAATCTCATTATTTTGCATAATTGTACAGGCACAGCCCGGCACAGATTTTTGTGCAAATTCTTCAAGTAAATTATCCATTTTCTTAAATCTAGACATATAGCCCTCCTCTATCTTCTCATTCATCTCCCAATAATACCATAAAAGAACTGGTAATACCATTAAATATAATTAAAGCTCTAATGCCCATTTAATGAATCTATTAACCACCTGATCCCATACATTCCAGTCATGGGCTCCTGGCATTTCTTCATATTTCACTTCAACTCCATTAGTTCTCATAAACTCTAGATATCTTTGTCCATGCTCATAGCTAAAATCTTCAGTGCCTATAGCCGCATACAGTCTAGGTAAATCCACTTTATTTTCCACTGCATTGGTTACCATATATCTTGTATCACTTTTTGTTTCCAATAAATTATCAATTGATCCCCAGGCCAGGGCGCTAATACCTTGTTTATCCTTCTTGGACAAATGTGCCAAATCCTCGCTTAAGATCTCATCTATAAAAGAAAATCCAGAGAAGTTGCCAGCGGCTGAAAAATATTCTGGCTTATCAAAGGCCCATTTAAATGCCCCATATCCACCCATTGATAACCCTGCAACAAAACGGTCCTCTCTTCTATCTGATAATGGTAGAAAGCAATTTAGTACCATAGGTAGTTCTTCTGTTAAATAGCTATAATATTTGTATCCATGAACCATATCAGCATAAAAGCTACTTCCACCAACTTCGGGCATTACTACAGCGATTTTATGTTCCTCTGCATACCGTTCAATACTGGTAAATCTTGTCCAGTCCTGAGCGTTTCCTGCTCCCCCATGAAGAAGATATAAGACCTTATATGGCTTTATATCCATGCTATTGTCATATGGTAATATTACATATACATTTGTATGAAAGCCTAAGCTCTGAGGTAAAAAACTAAAATGCATTAATCCCATATTATTTGTCCTCCTCTTCTTTAGACAATCCCATCCAGCTGATAATTCTACGTAACCACTCGTCCCAATATTCCCAGGTATGGCCACCGGGCCCAATCTCATAGGTTAAGGGTAATCCGATTTCATCTGCATATTCTTTGTATAATACAGTACCTTGATAATAAGGATCTTCGGTTCCACAGCAACTGAATAATCTAGGGATTCTTTTACCTGAATCAACCAAGTCCTTAGCCAGCTTCTTTAAATCATTCATACTTCCTCTATAGTCCTCGGCTGTACCGAAGGCATCTGCTACAGGACCAACTGCTCTTCCTTGAAAAAATCCCATATCCTCAACATCACCCACTCCTGACATTCCTGCCGCCGCATTGAAAAACTCAGGGCAATTAAGTACCCACTTCATCGTTCCGTGAGATCCCATGGAGTTTCCTACCACATAGCGATCCTCACTTTTGTCGGAAAGAGGAAACACCGCCTCCATAACACTGGGTAGTTCCTTAGATATATAATCAAAATAATTCTTACCATACTTCATATTACTATAAAAGCTGTTCTTAACCTCAGGCATTATTGCTGCAAAACCGTTATCATTTGCATATCTTTCAATCCCAGTGTTACGATAATATGTAGAACAACCATCAGAGCCACCATGTAATACATAGAGTGTTTTATATTTCTTGCCTTTCCTATAAAACTCTTCTATAGACTCTTTAGTGCTCCAAATACTATAGGTAGGCAATACAACTGAAACATTTACTTGCTCCCTTAATACCTGGGAGAAAAAGGTGTAGTTTATTAGCCCCATCTTTTCATCTCCTTATCACAATTTAATTTAAAAGCCCAAGCTTACTCGCGCATTTTGTAATTTGTCTATAACTACTTAAGAAGTGTATCAATAACCTGTCCATGAATTCTAGCAAAGAAATCATTGGGGTGATTGATATTATTACCTGCTAGGTCTATATATCTCTTCCTCTTCATAATAACTCGCTGTACATCCTGAATATTAGCAAGTATACACCCCTGACCGCATAAGGGCTCCAAAGCCTTAGCATATTGATCCTGATAAGCGTAAAAGTTTATTGGCTCTGTATTTAGGAGAGTGTTTGGTAAAGAGGTCGCTATCAGTATAAACTCTGTGTTAGGTAGTTCTTTTTGTATTCTTCCTTTTAATCTATCTGTTTTTTCCTTATATTCTTCTCCCTTACATCTATCATTCATTCCAAAGCCTAGAATAACCAAATCAGGCTTTTCCTTTATTACTAANTCCTTAGCATTCTCCAATGCCCAATCACTATTCTCACCGCTTCTAGAAGCGTTTATTAATTCAACTGTAGTATTAAAACGATTAGATAGGCTCTCTGCTATCATATCTGCCCATTTTGGCTGTTTTGGTTCTAATTCATATATACCTGTGCAATCAAATCCATAGGAAATACTGTCTCCATACAGTACTATCTTTACTTTCTCTTTTGCTTGTAATTTTTCTTTAAGTTTTGGTAGAAGGTTAAGACTAGGTACTGGCTTATAACCCTCCCATTTCTCCTTTGTCGTATATGTTACTGTAACCTGCCATTGATATAGTATCCATGGATGACCTATGGCAAAAAGCTTTATGTATCTTCCATCATTTGTAGCAATAGGTGGCAGGCCAAAATTAGGAGGCAGTTTCTTCTTCTCCTCCTCAGCCTCGGCTAAAGAAGAAAAATATATACCATCCCATCCTGTTTTAGGTATACGGCTTTCTGGAGTCAAAACAAGATGTCCCTTCTCAATATACCAATCTTTTCCCTCATGATATTCAATTCTTCCATCATAGCTTTCTACCTTAATAATATTATCTGGTTCATAAAGAAATGGCGCAGAGCATTTTCCATTCTCTTCAATCATTGTAAAAGTCTCTCTAAAAATTTGTCCTCCCTCCCATATGGGAGTTAGATAATTATTCAAGTTTTTCATATTTAGTCTCCTTCTAACTAAAAGGTAGTGTCAAGTCTGACACCCCTTTTTTCCTTCAAAACCTTTATTTATCTGGGGTTACATAGTTTTTTAATAAAAATAACAATGACCCCCCTTTTTCATG
>JGI24710J26742_10001284_pt1 | contig 23221 bp, 15 predicted proteins | sample BioPla2DNA2_FD_26742 | JGI IMG/M metagenome (IMG submission 26742) | reverse complement strand
AGCGTCTCTCTCTAAGTACTCATTTACACCAGAATACCCACACAGTCAATGGCACCTGTTCGGGGGTGAGTGAGTCTCTCACTCTCTCTGTGTGTGCGAAACCCGAAATGGTGCAAACGATCTTTCGATACAGCCAGTATGGGTCGGAATCGTTGATCAAGGCTGGTTAAGCCGTTTGTTCATTTGCGACACCTGTCGCAAAGTGTCGCAAACGATCTTTCGATACGGTCATTAAGGGCCGGAACCATCGATCAAAGCCGGTTAAGCCGTTTGTTCATTTGCACCACCTGGTGCAAAGCAGCGCAGGAGTCGTTGCCGGGGGGTGCTCGATTGCCGGGCGTTTGAGCGGATGCGGGTGGGCCCTGACTGGTGCGAGATCTGTGGGGGGCGGTCTGCCGATCGCAGGAGGCGCAGGCGGGGATCTGCGAGGGTTGTTCTGCCCGGCTGGTGAGGGAAGCGAACGCGAGAATGGGGGTGCGGTGAGGAGGGGCGGTTGGTCTGATGAGGCATCGTCATGCGCGGGATCCCCGGGTGTGCCGGCGCGCGGTGGGTTTCGGAGGGGCGGAGGGCTCCGAAGGCTGGCGCCGGCGGAGTGGTGAGGAGTTGTCAGGTGCGGCTGGTCTGCCGCCGCATCGGCGTGGAAGAGCGATCCCTGGCGCGTAAAGAAACCTGTATATCCATAGCTCGTGAACAGGAGAGTACGATGTCCCCCTCTGAGGTTTGTCCCCGGCTCATTCAACAGATCTACCTGGCACGGCCGGATCTTAAACTATCGAAGACGGCCATCCATAAGATTCTCTTCATGGTAAGGGAAGCCCTCCCGGAGAGTGACCCGGATCGAAAGCATCTCCCCTTCTACTGGTATGACCACGGCCCTTATTCTGAGGTCGTCGAGTCCTCCATCGAGGCCCTGAAGGCTCAGGGCCTCCTCCTCGAAGAGAGGACAGAGACGGGCAAATCTCTCCTCGCGTTCAACAGGCACCCCCCCGATCCGCTCTCTGTGCATGAAGACCCCCCCTCTGTCATCGGGCGCATCGTCAGGGAGATCGACCCGTACCGCATGGAGGTATTTGTCCGCCGGATCTACCGGGACTACGCGCCGTACGAGTTCATGTCGCGGTATAAGGTGGACTTTCTCGTCTCGTTTAAGGGCTACCGTGCATCCCACCCGGAGGGTCAGTGTACACTCAACCGGTTCCTGAACGAGTCCATCACCCCGGACCTTGACCGTCTGGAAGACGCCCTCTACGCTTGTGAGGCTGTTTTCGTGGAAGAATCTCTTTTCGAGAAGTTCAATGACGAGTTCACGGCGTATGTCTCCGGGGCGGGGAAGGCGTTTGAGGCCGCCAGGAGAGACGAAGCGGGTGCATACTCGATCGTTGAAGTGACGTATGCAGGCGCTCTGGATCTCTGGTATACCTTTGCTAAGGGGGTCCGCATCTCTGACAGGGGTCACGACGGGTACTACAACGGGAGGCTCGGGCAGTGGGAGCGGGAATACCGGGAATCTCTCCTGGCCCTGGCCCAGAAGGTGGAGGCATACAACAGGTATGTCCGGGAATACACCCGGCCCTCTTCTTCTCGGAGAGCCGGCGGGCGCTCGATGAGGATCCTCTCCTCCCTGATTGAGGGGTATCTCTCCTGATTCAGGCGGTGATCCGGGTGCTGGTACGCCAAAACCTGGATGCTATGGCAGAACCACCTGGACTTGACCACGGTTGCAAACCGCTTATACGGCCGGGATTGAAGAAAATCCTTCGGTTCATCGGGTATTACTCGATTGTCACGGTCGGAAATAAATGGTTGTTCTGGTGTACCACACCGGATCATAAGAAGAGCCTGGTGACCTGGTTGAGACTGCTGGAATTTGACGTGAACATATAGCATCCTCGCCATCGGTGACTTCTTGCTGGAGAGGGTGAAGAGCGGAAGCACTCAAGAAAGCAGAGTTTCAGGGAGGTTTTGGTGAGGAGAGGGGAGGGAAGAGAGTTACAATGCTTCGAGTGCTACCATCGGAGGGGGGATGGAAGCGGTGCCTCAGTCGCAGTTCGGGTAACAGGAAGAGAAAATAGCTGGGAGGGGAGGACAAGGTCTCGCAAAGTGAGTGATCAGGGATCTCAAACTCACCACGAACAAGGGCAATACAGTCCGGCCACCTCCGCATCGCCGTGCGCGAGATCGTCGAGGAGGGGCGCCGGTCCATTCTCCGGCTGGGTTGTGGCGGTGCTTGCCAGAGTGTTGCTTGATGGTTGATGATGCAAACCAACCCGGACCTTAAACAACAGTGGAACTGCTCTCACTGTTCTTTAATGAAATCTTTGATATACGCGGCTCGCGTTGGACTGATCGTCGAAAAGTCCAACTGCAACCCTCGAATATTTTTTTGAGGGGTCACTAGAGAGATTAGTCTTATGTTACTACTCCACACGCCATGCTTTAATGTATACAGTATTTTTCCCAGGAATTCTGCATGCTCTTCATCCTCCGTGTCGATGATTGCTTGTACCAGTTCTACCGGACCCCGCCCGATAGTGTACATATTGAAAACATAACAGAGCAGGCTACAGAAGTGATTATGGAACTTTCTCAGATCAAATACCGCTTTTTTGGATATATACCGACTCTGATATTGCTGAACAGCATCTTTCACCCGATAGTAGCTCTCGGGATCGGTAAAATCGGTGCATGAGAAGACTTTTTTTACAAACTGGGGATGGTACTGCATGTCATAGCAGTGGTTTATCGTCACGAGATGAGCGAATAATTTGACCACAGAAGATTTTAAGCAATCTTCTCGCTTTACATGCCGGAGGTTGCTCTCAAGAATATCCATTATCTGGTTAAGCTGCGTTTTCCCAACGAATTGTGGGAATGATTTCATTGCCAGACTGATGAAAGCAGACTGCGCTTCCACAAGGGTATCACTTAGATCGTCTTCCTGAGACTGGTGAATCAGATGAAGCAGAATATCATTTATTTGGTTGATACACTTCTTTAAAAGACGCTTCCTTTTCCTATGTTCGGCGTTCTGCGGTATTCTAGCGCTATGTTCTTCAGGGTTTTCCTCGAGTTCTTCAGGCGTTGTGCTCTCAGAGGTGTGCTCCTCCCAGCGCCGGAGAATCATTGACTGATGTAGTCGCTGTAGCTGGCCGAGTGAACCTGCTATCTCATATCCGGATTTGCACTTGCTTGGTTTGGGGATACGGCTGGTCGATGCTCGTTTCTTCACAGGAGAAACATCTTCGCTCTTCGTTTCATCTTCTATTTCTTTATCAACCCGTTTCGAAAGTCCGATGAGGATTGCATGGATATCAGTGGTGTCCAGCGTGACATCATAGGTTAAACGGTCCGCCATAGCTCTAAGAGGCTCTTTTGAGCCAGGAATGGCCCGGATGAAAGAATTTCGCTCATAATAGATTCTCCTTCGGCCGGTTTTACCATCTGCTGATATAACAATCTCTGTGGGAATTCCTTTGGGCAGTGCGGTGATTATGCATGTTCCGCTGCTCAGATCGGATACATATTTGACTGGATTGGGAGCCCCCTCAATTTTGCACTGTACAGCTGTGTGTTCCGCGAGAGGTTCAGTGTGAACTTGGATCGAATGTGTAAGATCGTCATAACCAGCTGAGTAGATCCTAAGCACGGTAGGAGAACTCTGTGGGGTTTCGAAGCCCTCTCCTGATGCGAGGAACGTGTTGACATCAGCGATTTGCTTTTTTTCGATCCGATCGAGGATCTTCTTCGCCTGGGTTCCCTTGCAAAATAGAGCGCATTCCACATTTCCGTGCTCTGCGGATTCGAGGAGGGCACTTCGGGTCATGTTAGGTGACCCGATCAAGAGATGCTGTTCTTCCCCTTTCAGATAGAGTATCTTTGAGTGGAAGGTCCGCGTATAATCATCCTTGAATACCGCTTCAACGATATTGCAGGGTATATTACGTCCTATGGAAAACTCGGTATACGGTTTTAGGTCTATCAGGTTGTGGTTGCCCCTCTGAAGGGCTATTTGGATCCGACTAATTGTTACCTGATCTGCAATCTCCCTGAGAACACTTGCATCAGGTGCAAAAAAGGGGGCCAATAGGAACACCTCAGAGAAAGAGTCCTGATCAAGGTTTTCGAGCATCAATGGCAGGATCGGAGCTCGCATATTATGCAGAATGATGCAATCGGTATCGGATGCCTCATCATCGGGTGAGGGCAGACTGCCAAGCAAGTGCTGGATCGTGCCGACTGCTCTGGGATCGAGAACGTACTTCTGCTGGATGAGTTGTTCGAAGAAGTCCTTCACCGATTCGATGGTAGAATCGACGTTTTTTGGGGAGTATTCTATCTTTGCGATCATCTCAGCATTTCGGGTAAAGCCGGCCATGGTGAGGTTGGAACTTCCGATATATACCGTCGCTGTGCCTTTTTCCGTTGAGCTGAAGAGGAAGATCTTGGGATGGAAAACACCGTGAGGCAGGTATATCGGGATGAGATGATAGTTGCGGCCCGTATCGTTGGTACTTCTCTCCATTGCCTGAGCATACTGTTGTCCATCGACGAGGACGATAATCTCAGAAAATGGATTATTTGAACGAATTTTGTGGAAAAGAAACTTGTCGAAGAAGTATGGGTCAAAACAGAACGTTGTGAGAACGATGATATCGTTATGACGCTGCCGCTCAGTGAATTCGGTAATGAGGTTTATTGTACCTTTTTGAGCCATTCCAATCCCTTCTTTGTCACTATCAGGTTTCCTTCGTCAGTCTGCTCAATGAATGCAAGATCCTGGAGAAGCGTTCGTATACTCTGCCACCGGTTGTCCCGGGGAGACATATGCACAGGATCTCTTGTTGAATAGAGGCGGCCCTCTTCCTCGGCGAAAAGCCAATTCTTTGTCCCGTATGCAAACCTTGAGGCAGATTCTAACAAGTGCCTGTTTACAATTAACCGGCTGATGTGCGACAGAAATGGAATGATATGAAGATCTGCTCCTTTTACCTCGATGTACTCAAACAACGCCTCAATGTTGAGTAGATTTGGATCTGAATCGTCGTAGTCGTTTAATTTCGAGTTAAACGGTGTGATCTGGCTGTATCTGTGAAAGAGCAGAGCAAGCATCAAGATGAAACTTGCGAGGAGTTCCTCATGCTCTCGTGTCCATAACCTGTTATACAGATCTGCTTCGTTGATGGAGGAATGAAGTGAGGACTTTACACCCGTTCCATTAAGTTTTCCAGTCCTTTCAATAATTTCTGCTAGCGTCGTCCTTTCAGCAATGGGGACTTGCAGCCAATCGCTGATGTGGGAAAAGACGCCTTGTGCACTCTGGCTATCAATGAGGTGACTCTTCAGGATTCCCGCATTCTCAATAACAATAAGATGAATATCCTCGAGGAGTTTTTCCAGCGCAAAAACATAGTACACCCGGAGTTGATGTTGTTCCCAACGGTGCCGGATCTGGTCGAGTCTGCCAAAAGAAATCTCATCTTTTGTTTCATGGTTTTGGTTAAAGTACACTGCGTCCCAGAGATAGCGTTGCATTTTTTCGATAGGGGGGGAAGTTTCGGATATGATTTTTAGGAAGAGTAAGAGAGTGTTTCTTCTACGTAAGTTCTGTCGTCGTATGATATGGTATTCTGGGGATAGCCCCTCTGCTAATCTATCAACAAAGTCGAGGTCTACGTTGCCCTGCATGTATGCTTCGAACTCTTCGTTGTCGATATCCCATGAGCCTCCCTTTTCCGAGAAAAACCCGAAAAACAGTTTGGATAGTATCTCCTGTTCTTCAGAGTTTTGAGTTATCTGGTCGATACTGAACCCATCGAAGTACTTTCGGAGGTCTTCTTTTCTGAATTTGGCCCGCTTAAAGTCATCAGGATCCAGAAAAGAGAGAGTTCCAGCGAGTTTCTTGTTTATCGGCGATATGTGAATCAAGTCAAGTTCATCGGCCCATGCGCATCTAAACACTTCCAGCTGCCGATTATAGTACGTCCTTCCAAGCCCGGCGATATCGAAATCCAGATTGAATGTCTCGATATCATCCCATGTCTCGGCAAATTTTTGGTTGTTGTACATATACCGGAGATTTGAGGAATTGCAGTCTCCGTTGTTGTGAGCTAAACTTGCCAAGATGAAGATCTTCTCAAAGTCATAGGGATTGAAATTATCTTTGAAGAGATGTTGGTAGTAATATGCCCAGATGGTATAATATCGAGCTCTCCGAGTGACCGACGTGATGCCGCTGGTATGTTCGGCATCAAGAAAGATGTGGTGGCTCCATAAGCCGAGTGCATCACGGAGCATCGAGCTCGAGGGAACGCGCTCGGACCATGCAACGGATACAGTGTCAGTGAATTGCATGCTTAACGTTGGTATACTCGGTTATCATTAGCTAATTCTCCAAACCGTATCTGTAAGTGCTCCTGGCGCTGGAAAGGGGATTAGAAAGTTCTCCCATTTTTATCCGGTTATTGCTTTAGATAGATATAAACCCTTCAGAAGATGGACTGGTGCTCGTTGCCCCTCATTATTCTGACAAGATTAATATTTCGCCTCATCGAACCCAAACTCCGCATGAGTTAGGGACGATCTTATCTTAGACCGGAGGAACCCAAAGATCCCTGGCACCCGGGAGAACTCGACCAGGATTTCCACATCACTCCTCTCGTGCTCTTCACCGCGCTGGCACGAGCCGAGGACGCCGATGGACCCGACGTGGTAGGTCTCCTCCAGGTATGCCCTCTTCGCCCGGAGAATGTCGATGATCCTCGCACACTCCCCGCCTGGCTCGCAGGGTATGGTGTCCACTCCTGATCGGGAGATGTGCTGTTCGCTCTTGTATAGATCGGGCGTGTCGGAGCACAGTGGGCTTTCGGGTTCTGGAGGGCAGAGGGTGTTCGGGCTCACTAAAAATTGATCTGCCTGTCCCCCCTCCGGTTCCGCCATTGCGATCTGAAGAAATTCAGCAGGTGAAGTCTATGAGGGTTAGCAGGTCTACACTTCTAGACCGTCGAAAGTGCACAAAGTTACGCTGCCATTGACACCGGTGTCACATCCGGCCCAATACCGCACAACGATCCAGTTTCAAAAAAAACTCGGGCCAGCACAGCGGCGGTATCGAAAATGCCTTATATCGTAGAGTTATATGTGTACCTGTTATACGCGCTACCGTCCTCATTTGGGACGGTAGTTTATTCTTCTATAGTCAGTTTCATAATTGTTTTGAAACATGCTTTGGACCTAAGAATGTAGCCACCCGCTTTTTCAAGAATAGGGAATATAATGTCTTACAATTGCGTTCTGTCCGGCCAGTCATATCGACGTGGGGAGATCAAGATTCCAGAAGGCATTGCTACATATTGTACTGGATGGGGGTTGTGCGACACAAAGTGAGGTTTCATCTCGCACAAAATGTCTTGCACGACACCGGCGACCCACAACGGTCGGACCCGGCCGGCGCACCCAGGCGCTCCGATATGCAGATAAGCATCTCACAGAACTGTTGCAATCAACCGGTGTCGTACCACCGGAGATCTGCCGGCGGTTGGCGCACACCGTCTGCACCCACCTGGGAAAACGAGGGATCGGTGTGGAAAATGTACTCAAGTCCCTCCGGGATGGTCTCTGAGGGGGAATATAACTTCTCAATCGCCTCTTTGGTGAGCATCCCGCATACGCTGATGCCGGTCTCTTTCTCTTCCCCCCTGCTCCTGATGAAACTGGTGGGGATCTCAATATACCGGCACCCATGCAAGACCGCTTCCTCGAACCGGAGGAGCAGACCTCCGCGGAAGGTTCCCCAGGGTTGGCGAAGGGAGGGATAGACATACGATATTCGAGCCATGGAGCGATCTTAACCGCAGGGATAAGGATGTTTGGAACTGCACGGAGGAACAGGGGAAGGGCGAACCGGGATTTTTCTCATGGAACCGGCCCATGATCCAATCTCAGACGGCAGAATTTCTGGAGTTCGTTCGTTTTGCTTGCGGTTTATCTGATTGTGATCTTCAAGGAGAATCTTTTAAGAGAGGAATTCCTCACCTAACTCGATAGGCGGTGTTCCAAACGGAGCATATATCTCAACCGGGATCTCAACCTCCGATAATTTTTGGTACATGATACGACCAATAATACACCAACTTTGACCGCCGTTCCCGCACCCTAGCGGCGGAAAAGCAACAGATTTTATACCCCAGTCCCTGTAATTAACGACGAAATAGTCTAATCCCGTAACAATATCTTCGACGCGAGATGGCGAGCGCCAGTGGTCTTTCGTTGGAAAGTTGATTATCGAATTGCCAAAAATATCGCTGTAATGGTATGGGATCCCTGGTTTGACCTGGTTGTTCTTACACCTTCTGACGTAATCACGATACATGTCGGGATATCTTTGTTTGAAGAGTAGAGCGATCCCTTTCCCCATAACACCCACACAGTTCACAGTGTTTACCAGCGTCTGCGCTTTGCTTTGGAAGATGTCTCCAACCAGGATATCCACCATTTCACCTCTCCCTTGTTTGAATCGCATATTATAGTATGTGACAATGCCTTTTGGAACCCTGGCCCGCCCACGCCGGTGGTTGGCCGGGCAGAACACAATTGCAGGGTGGTACACACCCTATCCTTCTTAAACGGGTGGGAGGCCACGCCCCTGGGTCCAGAGCATGTTTCAAAACAGTTACGATAGTGACCATAGTTAGCCCGATTTCATTTTTGCTCAGGGCTTCTTTCCTGCACACGTAACAGCTTTTCTTTCCCACACAATTACCCCACTTCTTCAGGATCAGGTCTGACGCTGAACGCAGGGATATCTTTCCCGCGATACTCTATGTCAAGCAGCCCCAACTGATACTTAATCGTATCCCGCATCTTTCGCGCTCTATCAAGGCAATAGCGTTTGAATTCGCGAGCAGTTATGTCGTTTGCGCTACGAACATGCGGGAACAGCAATTTTAAATATGCTGTGGCAATACGCTTGACCGCCTCCGTATCACGGGTATCCGCGGCTTCAGGAACCTCGATAAGCTCATCTACGATGGCGCGATAACTCATATCGTCCCGCAGTTCGTGCATAATCGAGCAAAAATATTCGGAATTCAATGCCCATCCAGCAATCTTGAGATCGTCGTTCATCCGTGGAATATTCCAGCCCTTAATAAATCCATGGAAGCGTTCTATCAAAGCTGATTCATGGAAGACGGATGGCAGTTCCTCAAACATATTGCTGAAGCCATCCTCATCCATTATTTCTTTTTTTATGTTGCCGCAGAGAATTATGCCCGCTTCAGCAGTTCCCTCATAGTTGCCGACCGTGAAAATTCCCGATTCAAGGTAGCCTTTCAAGGCAGCACGCATTTCGTCTACATTTGTGAATGAAATGGTTTGTACTTCATCAAGTGTTATGAAGTCATTTCCGAACACCAATCCCTCAACACGCCTATTCTGGTCGTAGAACATTTTCGCACGGCTCATAACACCGCCGCTCGAAAGCCATCCGAAGCGGCTAACACGACCAAATAGATATGACTTGCCGGTTCCTTTCGGGGCAAGTTCGATGAGGTTCAGCCTCTTTTCAACAAATGGCAGCAAGCGGGTAAGCATCGTGAGTTTTTTTTCCTCATCACCGAGATAACCGCTTGCATTGTAGTCTACTGCGCCAAGCAGGATATCAATCCACTCCGCCGTAGTAAACTCACGTCGCGCATCCTTGTAGTAGTCGATATCGATCGTGTAGGGACAGAAAGCATTAAAAGCTGTCAACTTGATTTTGCCTTTATTTGCACTTTTTGCTTTACTTTTTAAAAATTTCACGGCGTAGTCATCGGGTGGGCGATAGCCAATTTCGACCATCCCCCAGGTCTCGCGGCTACGCACCAAGTCATCCTTACAGGTTTGCCAGACGGAGTCCTCAATAATGGTGTCCTTGCTCGTCAGCCCGAAATCAGGCAAAGCAAATGACACTTCCCCTGTCTTGATGTCGATATCAACCGACACCTTAGCGAGGAACTTCACTCGCTCGTGTTCAATTACTACCCGGTTCTTTATGGCGATCCAGTCATCTTTGCGCGGCAGGTAAGTTCTTACAAAGCGAAGTAACTCCTCGGAGTCAAAGTTACCGTTCTCGTCTTCAAACTTCTTTAAGAGCCAGTCACGCATAAAAGAAGGCAGACTCAGAGCGGAAAAGAAGTTGCTTTTTTTGAGGTCTTTATATACGACCATCTCGTCAAAGCAATTTCTCAGTTTCTCAGTCATCTGTCGCACCTCCTAAAACAAGTCATCAAAGGCATCATTGACTTTACCGCTCTTGCCCTGCGCCTTAATCGTAATTCTGCCAATCAGGTTATCTCCTGCGTAAACATCCGCAGGATATTCACCCGCTCGTTTCATGTCGGGTAGCTTTATGGAGTAGTGATTCGCATCTATCTGCGAAGCTGGATAGGACTTCTCATTTAAGATAACGGAAACATTCTGTACTGGTGAGTTAAAGAACAGATTAATCTCCGCACCTGTGCGGAAATCTACAGTCACGACTTCATCGACCAATTTGACCGTTACGCTTCTATCTTTCAGCGATAATTCGATAATAGGAACAACAACCTCCTCCAATGATGCTCCACCATGAACCTCTACATTCGCTGCCCGGCTCCCCTTGAAGCGGCCATAATCAGCAAGCACGAGATATCCGTTCTCTTCTGCGGCAAATGGAAGGTCATAAGGCTGGAATGTCTCACAGCAGCGACCCGAATGTTCACCTTTGGTATCAGTATCGTACTTTTCCTCTTTACGTCGCAGAACAGCAAGTCGTGATGCGCCGTGGTCACTTACAATCAAGAAGCGTTTACAATGCCCGAGCGTAAGCTCCGTGGCTGCCTTGTCAATCATCGCAACTATGATGTCCAACTCTTGAGCAAGGTGGATGGGGAGTTCGTTATTGGTGAAGTTATAACCGCCTGCCTCGTTGTGTTTAGTATCATCAAGTTCACCATTCTTTTCCTTGCGCCCTTGCCAGTTATCGAAAAAATCGCGGTTGATGGATGTTATCGTCGGCAGTTCCGCACGGGCGATATGAACCTGAATCGATAGGCCGCGCTTTTGAACTAAATCCTCAATTAAGCTTAAGTACTCAACACCGAGGGCATCGAGCCAATACAGGAAAGTGTCCTTCTTCTCCACGTCATCCATAATTTCGTTCCGCGTAGGCAGTCGGTTGAATTCTCGTGTGCGCGCCAGTTGATTGACTTTCTCCAAAAAACCAGCCTCAAGCTCGTTGAACAGTTTTTGCCGTTTGTACGCCTCGAAATACTCAGTCAGCAAGTCCGCAAGTTCCGGGCATTTAAAGACGTACTTTTTCAAATAAGCTGCCAACACGGGATAGATACTGTCAAGTTCTGGAACTAAACCGTTTTGTGATAGCCAGGCGATGATTTCTTCGCGCTCCACCCTTGTAGAATCAGTCAATTTATAAATGCTTTCAGATACCACTTTCCGATTGTTCACTACGAAGCTTGCGATATCCGACTCTGGGAACTTTTCAACTAGATCTTTACGCTCCCGATAAAATGATGGAAATCGCTTGTCGGTATGTGGGATTTCAATAATTGCGTTTAGAGAGTTTGAAACAAAATCTTCAAAGCGACTCGTCTCACCCAGAACAAACTGAAGATATTCATTTTGCAATGTGTTAGCCTTACTCTTCAAACTGATAAAATAGAGCCAATTACGATATTCGCTCCCTGCAATGCGAGCATAGAAATCAGACTCAAGATTATTGTCAAAACCATGTTTCTCGAACACTTCGTCGATCAAACCTCTGCTCTGGTTGAGTTCTGTCAACAATTCTGCCCAATGGGCATCGCTCCCACAGGAACGTGCTAAAACAAAGCCCTTTGTGGAAAATTTAATGCCATCATATGCATTGTTGATATGGTGTACGGTGAATATTGCTTCATCGAGATTGATTGCCGTATTTACGACAATATTCCCGCACCGACCGTTTTCAAGTTCCATAAGTAATGCTTTGAAACCCGATAAGGCTGACAATCCAACAGATGGAGCGGCAAGGGTAATTGATAAGTCACTCTCCACCTTATCAATAACGCTAAACCGGCGGTTATCAAAGCGAAGATCGGTTTGTAATCCGGCAATCTGTGAGGCAAGTCCTCGCAGGAGCAACACAACTTTTGCACCGCCGACATTAAAGTCTTTCAACCGCGACAGAGTACGAGAGGCTTCTTTAGATCCGCGGAGTGCGAGGTATTCACCAAGTCCCGTAACAACAATTTTTTTGCTTTTCGCGTTTACATCAGCTTCTCCGATATAAGTGAGCAATCCATCGATGTCCGGCAGTTTGTCATCACCACCGCAGAAGTCACTCATCTTCACGAAGTCAAGGCCCAACATCGACAATTCGTCAGTGACGACCTTGTACTGATCATCGCCGATAAATAGAAAATATGGCGTTTTGACGGAAGATGTCAAGTACCTCTTTACTGGATCGGTTTGCATTCTATCTCCCGCCTTTATTTGCCAGTATTTCAATGCCAACCGTAATGTTGTCCTTGACAAGCCGTTTGAGATACTGCTTTAATTGTGCATCGCCCATTTCATCTATTTTCTCAAGAACCCTGTCGCTGCCGCCTGCGTTATACTCGGCTTCAGCAAGCTCCTTCACCCTTCTCTTAACACTTGGATTCTCACGCCAATCATAGATATCTACGGAAAGACGATCTAGAGCATCCCTTACCTTATCAGGATCTGGAAGCAGCGCGCTGTATTCGCCAATGATATCACGGGTAAATGCGACATTACGCTTATCATCATCTGCAAGGGCATCAAACAGAGTAGTAGATTCCAGAAATGCAAGAGAATCTTTGATTTCGGCATCTGTCCCCCCATTGCGGTTAAGGGTTCCGAATGCCTTTTTAGCCTTCTCATACTCATCCTCGGAGATACAGCATAAGATAGGCGTTTTATAGCGGTTTGACCATTCACGTGGGTTTTTTGTTCCTGTCTTGTCTTTCCACAAGAGGAAGAGTTGTGACTTCAATTGGTTCTTCCGGAACTCTTCGGCGGCCTCTTTCACTTTGATGTTACAGTCGGTTTTTGGCAATTCAAACAAGCCGGTTTGCAAGGTACTCTTAATATTGGCGATATCATCAGCACCGAGATCTTCAAGGTACGGCTCATAAACTTCAGCAAATACGCGCCGATCGTTGTTTAACAATTCCCTGATCTCCGCGCCGTGCGCCACAAGTTCTGAATGGAATGCCTTTAACTGTTCAGGTAATATGTCGTCTTCCTTGCAGATTTTCAAGAGCATATCGAGGACTTTTGCCAACTCAGGGTACTTTGCCCGTAAAGCATCGCATGAGATGCCGATGAACTTCAACCGTTCACGCCACTCTTTGAATGCTTCCGTCAAGGAATGTGCCAAAACGTTCAGGATGATGTTGCTCTCTTTGACCACGCTGTACTTGATCAGCAGTTTACGGATTTCGTCCTCGCCGGTCTGTTTATTCCACAGGCACGAATGCTTCACTCTGAACAGGTGGCGAATATCAGTGAGTACATTGTCCTCAGCACCAATTACCCTGGCGAGTTCCATGACCTTGCCATCTTCAAAGGAATGGAGATATTCGCGCATGCCTTTCTGGCAATTATCGCTTGTGAGCAAGGTGGACAAGCTTTCGACGAGAGAGGATCTTACAGATGCACTCTTTCCGATTTCGACTGCTTTTTTGTGAGCCTCACTGCCTTCCTTTTGAACGAGTTCACCGTATTTCTGAACTATATCGAAAACACCCGCTGTATCTACTTCTTCAAGACACCATACAGGCAAAGTCAATTCACGCATTTTAGCGGTTATCGCGATAGCTGCCTGACCCGCAGATGAACACGAATTAGGCTGGATACCCCATGCCTTTTCGGTGAGGTCGTAAAACGCCATTTCATCAGCGTTCATCTTTACGATATGGGTCGATTTCGGGGATTTACCGATGTAATTACCTAACATCTCCGCAAGTTTGTCCGGCGTCATCGGCTCGTGGCCACTGGATGAATCGCTATAGCGATATGGTTCACTGCCGTACTCTTTCAATAAAAAGCCTGCAATGAACGCCGAGAGATTGCACGGAGCAAAACCGTAAGTATTCTCAAGGAAGTCATAAATCTCGCCGATTGAAATTTGCCCGCCGCGGTCAAATGCACTTTTAATGAACCTGTCTACCTCAACCTTAATTTTCGAGATCGGCAAGGAAGAGGTAGTCGGATTTTCCCAATAACTATCAATCTTCCATACAGTCGGCAACACATGCTTTTCAATGCCACCAACAACACCGCTCGTGGCTTGTACAATACCCGCCTTCGCCGACTGTTTCATAGTCGAAGTTATCTTCAACTGACTTTCCGTGAGCCCCCTTGCAAAATCGAACACATGGGGGAATTTTGTTGTAACAATCGTCTGAAGAACACTTGCCACACCCTGACCGTTTCCGAGCTTTTCGCCTTCCGGATTGGCATAGGTATACACGACAAACTGACCATTATAAATGCGATTTTTCCATTCCTGGTCCAAAACGCGCTTTGCTTTATCAGAATATTCCCTCGATGAGGTGTTGTTGCTCCCCTGGTAGTACATTGCCATTGCAGAATAGTCCACGTATTGCTCAAATGCTTCGGAGCCAAGTGGCGTAGAAAGTGCATCGATGAAAACGATGTCTTTGTATTGTTCATCAGCGGCCGCTGTTCTAAGGGTCTTTCGGAAGGCAGCCGCTTCTGCCTCATCCCTGGCAAAGGCAATGACAGCGTGGAATCTCCACCCCATGTCTTTATCTCGGAGGATATTGATTGTACGTTTGAAGTCTGTAGCAGTCACAGGGATGATTTTCCCTGTACCTGGCTCCGATTCAAATCGCAGGCGAAGAGCGGGGGAGAGAGATAAAACGGTAGATAGCCCACCTTCAGTCATAAGTTTCGAGGTTGTGCTACTTTGCCGTATTTCCTTCTTGTAGCTATCGATTTTCGCTTGGTCGCCCGCAAGCACAGCGGCTGCGTACACATAGCGCCCACTGCCTATTGGATTGTAAACGAGGATGCCTTTATCTTTAAGCCCTCTTGCAAGATTGATGGCCTTCGTTCCCTCTAAGTCCGGAATGCCCTCAAAGACATAACTGAGGTTTTGATCGGTTGCTTTTAACAGATCAATCGTGCCGCCCAGCCGCTGATCAATCGCCTGCATAATAAGGATGGCTTTCAGGACAGCTTTCTCATCATCACGCAAATTTTGCTGTTGTGGAAAGGTATCTAATATCAGACGAATGTCGGGCGTGAGGTTATCCCGGCCTTTTTCGTAGAAAAAGTTCCATAGCATATCCACCGTGAGAAGCGGATGGTCATCAAAAGGGCCTGTATTTTCTATGAACCATTGGAACGCCTTCACATCGTCTATGTTTGAGGACTTGATGAAGTCAAACATACTTCTCTGGTTAGACTTGAAAGCGGAGGCTATATTTTTGAGGATCAATGCCGCCATCGGATGGAGCGGCATAATGTCCTTCATCACCTGTGGGTTGTCAATCTTTGCTACAGCCATAACTTTAGAACGAGAAGTACTTGTTCGACTTCCCAGGTCACCATCAACCAGCGTATCCCAATCTGTCTTAGCGCTGGGTTTCACGTTGAAAGCGTGTCCGATGAGTTCGAAAGCGATGTTGTCCGGTAACGCGATATGAACAGGGATAAAGCGGTCGCGTATTTTTGTCCAGGTCGTGTCAGCGGTCGTGAACAACTGCCCTGACTCATGTGTAATGACAATAAAATAAAATGGTTTCAAATTTACTAATTCAGCAAGTTTCTGAAACTCCGAAAGGCTCTCACGATTGTTCCTGAAGTAATCAGAGAATTCGTCCCAAATAAAGACGATTTTTACATTGTTCTGGTCAATAACATCGTTCAGCCAGGCAATAAGCCCATCTGAATCAATGGTCAGCGCGGTTATACCCTCTTTATCAGCAAGCCGGAAGATGTTGTCCATCAGCGTCTTGACTTCGCCGCCTTTGCGAAGGGCGTTTATCACTTCTTCTGCGGAGGATTGACTAAACAGAGCTGCCCATTCCGGTTTTTCTAAAAGCGCATCAAAGAATAATTTGTGCGATGGCTCGTCAATCCAGGCAATGACGCTCTCTTTCAATGTATTCTCTCCAGCGTAAAGGTTCGCGGAGACCAACGAAGCTTTCAGGGTTTCCTGAACGGCCAGGAACAAGTCGCGGGGAGAGTCAATCATGCCCGAGGCGTAGCGATAAGCGGTCACGATACCCTTTTGCTTGTGGCCGATGAGTTTTTCAAGCAGGTCGGTTTTCTTTTTCAGCGGTTCATATCTGTCCCAATATGCGCGGAGTTCATCCTCCGGCACTTCGAGAATTTTTTTCAGGGCGTAAGCGCACTGGGATTTGCCCGTGCCATATGCCCCCTCTATCCAGAGGGAACGCTTCTCCTGCCGGGCTAAAGCACGTTCCATATTGTTCAACAGTTCGATGAACGTGTAGTGGGGGTAAGTACGCGTCCAGAAATCCGGACTAGCAGCGGCGATGGTGGAGTCATTGACTTGAGGAAAATATTCTTCGTCAATGTCAAAATATTCGCGGTATTTATTGCTATTAGCCATTTGCTATATCCTCTTTGAATAAGTCCAGCACATCCTGGGACGATTTGTCTTCCGCAAGTGTTATCTTCTCCAGGTCGTGCGTAAACGACGCGGTGATGAACTCAGGATATTTTGCTGACAGTCCTAAGAGTATGGGCGTCATATCTTCGCGGCCAAGCCCAAAAATGCGTGTGGGGCTTACGCCGTCGCGGTCGATGCTGTTGTTCAGGAGTGTAGCGAGCGTGAATTCTTTGTAGTCGTTGCACTTCTCCGCAAACTTGAACAAACCATACAGCACCACACGTGGGTCACTCACCGTGCATTTTGTACGGGCTATGTCGCCTTTGTCAGTGACATAGCCAAAGCGAAGTATGGTACCGAGAGGTGTTCCAACAATCCTCTTGTACGCTTTAGTAACTGATTTTGCAGGTCTAACTAAAAGACCATCCACAAGAAGCATATCAATTACGTTCTTGCGTGTGTAAGTATGCCCAATATCAAGGTTTTTGACATACCATTCCATCTGAGGATTTGCAGCAACGAGGTTGACGAGAATCAAGCCTAAAGCCGTTTCTGTTTTCCAACCAATGGAACTAATGAGTTCAGCAAATGAAGAAAAATGATTTTTCTCTGACAATGCTGCATCTGTTAAAAACACTTTGAATTTGAGTTGTTGGTCGGGACCCAGGTTGTTTGCCTCAAAGAAAGCCTCCTTGTTGTTAAAGAAGGCAGTCATCCACTCGGATTTTGGTGCATGTTCTGTGAAAGAATTGATAGATCGCATTTTTATCCCTCCATTCGGTATTTTCAAAGAATCGTAAAGTAAACAGCCTCCGGGCAAGTTATGACAATCAGAGCAATGACGACAATCATTAATTTTAACTGACTCGTTTTCGAATGAAATACAACCATTTCTGCAGTTAGCAGCACAGACAGCGCAAGCACAGCAGTAAGCAGCCTTTCGGAAAACTTGCCTAAATATCTTTGCCAATGATGGGTTACTTTTTAAATCACTTTCCAAAACAGAAACCTTAAGGCCGTTTTTTGTTTGTTGAACAGAAAAAGAAATATCCCAATCGAGAGTTTTTATCCATTCTTTCCAGTCAGATGATGGATTTGTTATGGTGATTTGTGTTTTCCCATCTCTTGTCTCTTCATGGTACTTTTTAACAGTTCCTGCGACAAATCTTCCATCGGCACGGGATTTCCAAGCCCCCCGTTTCATAAAATCCGAAAAACGTGAGTCTGTAAAAGGTTTGTCACTTGTGTTCCTTATGAGAGTGATATACTCTGTTATAGCATCAGGATAAATAACACGACGCATATATTCACTTAATCCGCCGGACATCGGGCATATCAAACAACCAGCACGAGAAATTCCTTTTTTATATGTATCGTTTATGAGAAGACCATTTGCAAAGGTGTAAAGAAACACTTCAGCAGAAGTCCACTCTAAAATGGGGTAAAAGTCATACTGTCCTTTGATCTTTTTCCCGTAGTCTTCATACTTATATTCGGCACGGGTCGCACTTTCCTGCGCCCGAACACCAACAAAAGCCAAGCCTGTGTAGTTGTTCTTCTCCGTAATCTCCCGTAGCTTCAACATCTGCGGAGTGCTTTTATGAACAGAACAACACCACCGTAATGTGCGCGATGGAGGACCGAACAGCTCCCACGACTCTTTTGGGTTAAAATGGGATTTGGCAGAGTAAAACGGTATTTTGTCCTCAGAACATTGCTGTTCTGTTTTCCTGATGACCTCGTAGGTGTCTGGAAACTCCATACCAGTATCGCCAAACATCACTACAAAGCTGCCGTTGGGCAAGGCTTTCTTTACAAGGTCGAGTAGGACACAACTGTCTTTTCCGCCTGAAAAGGCTACGTAGAAAAGGTCAACTTTTCCCTTGTATTTCTCATAAACAGCCAGTATCTTCTTGACCGTGGTTTGCTCAATGATCTCAAGCATTTCGCGGTTTGCTTCGACCATCGCAGCAACATCAACAGGGCGCAGGGAGTTACCGTTGGGCTCAGGGTTGACAATGCTAAACACATTGCCTTTTTTATCAACAAAAGACGGACCTTTATCAGGTGATTCGCAGAGTACCTTCTGAGTTGCCGTGCTGTTTGGAGTTTTTCTGTACTCATTACACGCATAAGCAAGGCGTATCTCAGGTGCAGTATAGATATTACCGCCCTTTAACATAGCCACAAGGTTACCGCGATACCAATAGTAATTAGACTCCGCCCACATGTATGGACAGTCGGTCTGCTTGTCGTACTTCCAATATTTATCAAAGCCCAGCACGTCCAATTCTGGCGCGTAAACCGGACGTGGCTCTTTTGAAGACCCGTTCGGCGAGGAATTAAGAAGTATTCCGCCTGTTTTCTTGTCGTAGATATACGAATACATCTTTAATTCCTTTTTCCTCGTATGATTTTCGCTTTATCCATGATTTCGCCAACTTTGGCGGTTGTGCTTCTGCCCGTGTATCCATTCTCGTACAGGAACTTACCGATGGCAGTGCTATTTAAAGGAATGTCGGCACCCGCCACGGCATCGATCATAATCTCCGTGTAGTTCAGCCCGCAGCTTTTGCGAATGACCACCCCAGCATTCCGCGAGTTGGCCGTCGGGGCATCAAAGCGGAACTTCCGGCTGAAGCGTCGGCAGTAACTTTCAAGCAGGAACAAGCTCCATTCCTGCCCACAGTCAGGGAATGCGCCAAAGGTCGTGAAGGATTTAAGCGGAAGATAATCTCCCTTAACAAACAACTCGATAGTTTCGTCGATAATGTCAACGTTAAAGTGGACATGCCTGTCTGCAACATAAGTATCTTTATCGATACGAACCAGAGCGGCGTTGCCTGCTTCAAGAGAGATCCGACGGTAAACCCTGCCTGTCAGTTCCTTTCCGATGTTCAACAAGTCGCCGAGTGAACATTTATCGACGGTTCGGCAGTATTCCTTCAGGATGGTCAGCGCGTCAAAGACATCGCCTTTACGCGTGACAATCTTGCCTTTCTTGTCGAACTTGTCCGACAGACAGATGTGGTAAACAGCGTTATGAATCGCCGTAATGGAGAGTTCGGAGTTGCGCCCCGCGATTTCCCCGAAAGGTAAGTCTACGATTGAAACATAGCCGTAGTCGTTGCACTTTCGCACGGCAGCTTCTTGGATTGCTTTCTGTTCATCATCGGTGATATAAATTCGGCTGACGTGTGAGAAGGTCTCTACACTACTCCAGATGAAGTTGCTGTTCTGACCAAGAGCGTATTTTATCCGGTCAAGAGGTATGTACTGTAACCGTTCGGCGAGTTGCGTATAAGTCAGTAATACATCATCGCCCCACACACGGAGGATCTCACTCTCAAGAACGGCGAAGATGGAAGCATCTGTATAGCCAAAATAGGTCCGCGCAAACGACAACTTTGGGAACAACAGACGGAGTATACCAACAAGCATATCTTGAGAGATCACACTTGCTCCGAATAGCCAGTTCTCGTTCTTGGCATAAAATTCATCAAAGAATATGGCTTGCGCACCGTCGGCGAAGTATTCCTCCGCCAGTGCCCTGATCTGCTCTTTTGTCTGAGCTGACACAACGTAGACTTTGCCCTCGAAGATGGTTCCGCAACCCGCGATATAACTTCTCAGTTCCTCGTCAGGTAGCAAGATTTCCTCGCCCAAATCTTCCGCGGCAAAAGATCTAAAGCGCACCAACTCAATCGGTGAATCAATCCTAAACCCATTTGTAAAGCGTTTTGAAAGGATGTGGGTCAGTTTTTCGAGGATTGCCTGATCAAATGTGGTGGCGTGTGAAATCGGTGCAGATAAGGCCTCATCCGTCAACTCAATTCGATGCGGAGATATTCGCGACAAACTTCTCATGTTTTTGTTAACACATCCTTAACTTTTGTTAGCGCGCTACCAAACTTGGCAATATTTGGTTAACCAGATGAATAACTCGCAAATACAAGCAAAATCTTTATGGTAAAGCGAACGCTCCGGACATCTTTCCCACTCTGATTGGGATCTTGTGTTATTACAGATTAAGGTTACGATTCGACCCGGGCAATTAACATCGAAAATTTAGACCATCTTAGAGCAGCCTATCTTCTCCAGGCATCATCAACCTATGAAACACCGTCTGTGTCTGGAATGTCATTTGATTCAACATTTTCACATTTAATGCATTTCCACAGCCAGGTTCCACCCCGTAGACAGATAATCTCAGCATATCGTTCATCAAGCATCTCTGTAAGATCCTGCTCAGTAACGATCGCATTACATTTCCGAGGGACTCTTGGAAAATTACAGAAAAAAACTCCTCCAGGTTTAATGAGACCATATGTTTGATCGAGGACTTGAATGAGATGAGGTACAGTAGGCTGTACGTTCAACACGTTTGATGCAAACACAATGTCATACTGCCTGCTAAGTGCATCGGGATCATGAAGACCAGATTGAACATTAGCACCACAATCATAAGCAGTAACATCAAACCCCTGTTTACGAAGCCAAAGTGTGTGACGGCCATGATATCCCGCACCAAAATCCAGGATTTTATCGGTTTTCTTTGCGAATAGGAGCAAATACTTCGGGACAACATTATTGCGGGCGCTCTGACCACGATCGATATAGGTGCTATTGATGAGCTCCTCATACGTAGGAGAGATACCGATCTGATCAAGGACCTTCTTTTGCCAGTAATCCTGTCTACCTATTTTGAGTCGAAAATGTTCATTCGGATCCGCCAGCAACGCTTTAACCGCGGGATTATTTTCCCAGGTTTCAGACCACTCCATTGCTTCCTTTACATCGAATCCTAAATAATCATCATCCACGAACATCCACTTGTGGTGGTATATATTCGGAACTCCTTTCTGTTTCCGGTGGAATACGACTGGACGATCGCTATAGAGATCCTTAACACCCACCATATCACCACAGATCGGCTCGGTTGCAGTCTTCCAGTCCGCTGAGTGAGTAAAGGTTACAAGTCCTTCACTGATATTTACCTTCACTATAATGTCAATGTCTGAAGGAGGGAGATAAATTCCCAGGGTATCTAGCGCTTTATTGATGAGGTTCTTCTCTTTCTCTGATAGCGATAACAGGGCGCTACGATGAATCCACTTATTTTTACCGATAACTTTTCCAACACCATGGGAACCACGTTTGCATCTGTAGATCCCATCTTTATCCCTTGCCATTTGGAATTTCTCCGGGAATGCTATTTATTGACCTACGCCCGCTTATCTATATAATGTCTTCTTTAGCCTTGAAAGCAATGCTATTTGAGCATACTAGACACAAGGAGGCACTTCACATACCTCACCAGTACTGGCAGTAAGATAAATAATTTCAGGATAATAGCAGCCCCGGCCACCTCCTCCTCATCCCCTTCCGCCACGTCGCCGGCCTCTTCGACGCGACCGACACAGAACTCACCGCTCTCCTCGCCCTCGCCCGGGAGGCAAAAACCCTCCTCGACGGGCAGTTCCACCCCGACGGCTACAACATCGGCGTAAACGTCGGAGAAGCCGCCGGCCAGACGGTGATGCACCTCCACATCCACGTCATCCCCCGGTATGCCGGCGACGTGCCGGACCCCCGGGGCGGGGTCAGGGGGGCGATCCCGGAGAAGAGGGTGTACTGAGGAGAACCCCCCTCACGGATCGCCACATTCATTCGGTCTTTCCCTGTCGCCGCGTTGCAGAAATCTGCTCCACCCGCACCAGGTTAAGGCCAGGATCCCCCTCGATCCATACTTCTCCCAACAAGCGCTATTCTTCGCACGATCGCCCGCCGGCCGCCCCCTGGATGCCCGGGCGGGGATTCGACCCGGCCAGGGCAGCGGTCCCGCGGGCGGAGGCGGACAGAGGTGGATGGAGGCGGGGGCGGGCGGCCGCCGCCGCATCACCCGGAAGGACGTCACGCGCGTGGTCCCGGGGTAGAGTCGCCGGCGGATGGGCACCGCTCTGCCAGCCATCCACCGGGCACGAGATGACGGCCGGCGCTCTCTTTGAGGAGGTGCAGGAGGATCTGCCGGTCAGAAAGGCGACCTGCCATGAGTATCTCAAGCACCCCGCGAGGTTCGGGCTCGTGGATCCTGTGCCCGGCCCTGGCCAGGGCCGGGGCCGGGGCCGGGGCCGGGGGCGGAGAATCCATCTCTGTTATGACTCTGAGGAGGTGATCGCCGCCTGCCAGGCCCGGAATGAACAGGATTTTTAAATTCTCCAGTATGGTCCCTGTTCGTTGATCAGGGCCGAATTTTTCGTTCTAGAGAAACTTCATAAAGTAACGCTTATATGTCGGATGTTCTGTTTTTCCGGACCTCTGTCTCATTCTTTTAACAAACGACGTCTGATAACAGTGTCTGCCCCCGGAACAAATCCCGGCGCAGAGGAGACATGCAAAAATATCTGAACAAGATGGCAGTATGGATGGGGAACATCACCAAACACTCCTCCCAACTACCAGAATAACATCGTCCCCTGAGGGGATAAATGTCACCGTTACTGCTCTACCCGATCCCGGAGCCGCGGACTCATCCGTCTGGCGAGCGGCGTCTGATAACAGTGTCTGCCC
>JGI24710J26742_10001281_pt1 | contig 23250 bp, 15 predicted proteins | sample BioPla2DNA2_FD_26742 | JGI IMG/M metagenome (IMG submission 26742) | reverse complement strand
CGTCAAACCAGCCGTACCTTCTAGCTCCTCTCCACTGATGAGATAATGAAGTCATCAGAGGGAAGGAGCTGATTCGTGTGACTAAGGAAGCCAGGCAAGAGCTGCGCGAGTTGTGGGCTGAGAGGATAGAGGATTTCCGCGCCAGCGGTCTAAGCCAAAGGGCATGGTGCAGAGAACATGGGCTGCGGCCCAACCAACTCTGGTACTGGCTGCGCAAGTTTGAGACTGAAACTAACCAGCCGCAAAACGGCATATGGATACAACTGGATTCACTAGCTCCTACTGGCTCTGGTGTCGTGCTTCGCATCGGCAATGTGGCCCTCGAGGTCCAACGCGGGTTTGACCCCCAGGTTCTAACGGAAGTCATCCGCTCCTTGCTGAACGTATGTTAATTGGTCATCCTAGGCAAAAGGTGTACCTGGCTGTGGGAGCCACCGACATGAGGAAGTCAGTGGACGGCCTGGCCGCCATAGTCCAGCTGGATTTCGAGCTCAATCCGTTTGAGCCCTGCCTGTTCGCCTTCTGCAATCGACAGCGGAACAGGGTTAAGATCCTGGAATGGTCCGAGCGAGGCTTTTGGCTCCACTACTTCCGTTTGGAACAAGGGACGCCTGCCATGGCCTCAAGTAGGCGAGGAAGTTAACCCTCTAGATGTTACCTGGCAGGACCTGCGCCAGCTTCTGGAGGGAACACCGCTAAAGCCCGTTAGCCAGCGTGCTGTTAAGCTTCCGAAGTATGTAATTTAACATGCATTCTCCCCTTCCTGAGCCCTTTCCCAGCAGGGAATCAGCTTATCCTTCGCGAAGTACTGGGCATGGAAGACACACCGAAAACCCAAGACTCAACCGAATACTCATGGCAAGAACGTGCACTTAAAGCAGAAGCTGAGTTGGCCAAGGCCCTCCAGAAACTGGAGTACCTCGAGGCTCAAATGCGCCTGCTGACTGCCAAGCGCTTTGGCAGATCCAGCGAGAAGACGAGCAAAGATCAGCTTCAGCTCTTTGAGGACTTTTTCAATGAGGCCGAGTCAAACGCGGAGCCCTTTGCTCCGGAGCCAGAGCTGATCACGGTGCCCGCCCACCAGCGTGCAAAGCGCAAGAAGAAGAAAGGTGTCAGCCTCGAAGGCCTGCCCGAGACCGTGGTTGAATACCGCCTTCCCGAAGAAAAGCTGACCTGTTCCTGCGGCCATGAAAGGCATATCATCGGCCAAGAGGTTACCAAAGAGCTGGTTGTGGTGCCGGCCCAGTTTTCCGTCACTAAGCATGTGCAGTATGTTTACGCCTGCCGCCACTGCGAGAATCACGGAGATGGCACAATTCCCGTTGTGGTCAAAGCACCGAAACCAAACCGGGCTTTCCCGGGCAGTATTGCTTCTCCTTCTGCAGTAGCGCATGTCATTGAAGAGAAGTACGTTATGGCCGTTCCCCTCTACCGCCAGGAGAAACAGTGGGAGCGAAGAGGCGTAAAGGTGTCCCGGCAGAACATGGCTAACTGGATCATGGCCGCCCAGCACTGGTTGCAGCCCATCTATGACCGCATGAAGGAAGTACTTCTGAGCCAGGACATCATATTTGCCGATGAAACCACTCTCCAGGTTCTCCAGGAGGACGGCAAAAAAGCTGAATCCCAGTCATACATGTGGCTGTATCGTTCAGGACGTTATGGGCCTGGGATTGTGCTTTTCGAGTACCAGCCCACCCGTTCCGGGGAACACCCGAAAGAGTTCCTGAAAGGGTTTAAGGGTTACCTGGTCACAGATGCCTATGGAGGTTACAATGGTATCCCCGATGTGACCAGGGTTGGCTGCTGGGCCCATGCTAGAAGGGGCTTNGATGAAGCCATCAAAGCTGCAGGCAAAAGGTCCAAAGCTCCCCAAGCAGCAGAGGGCCTNAAGTTCTGCAACGATCTNTTTGACATCGAGAATGCTCTNGAGGATGTCGATCCNAAGGAGCGCTATGCGCGGCGGCTTCTNCGCAGCAAACCTGTGCTGGACGCTTTTTTGGCATGGCTTGAAAAGACCCGCGAGGAATGTGTCAAGCAAAGCCATTTAGGCAAGGCTGTGGAGTACTGCCTTAACCACTGGAAGGAACTGAACAACTTCCTCTTGGACGGTCGGCTAGAGCTAAGCAACAACCGCTCAGAGCGGTCCATCAAGCCGTTTGTCATCGGAAGGAAGAACTTCCTGTTCTGCATCACTCCTCGGGGAGCCAAGGCAAGTGCCACAACCTACAGCATCGTCGAGTCGGCCAAGGAGAACGGTCTCAAGCCCTTCGAGTACCTGACATACCTGTTCACAGAGCTCCCCAATGCAACCACGAAGGCTCTTGACGAGTTCCTCCCCTGGTCAGAATCTCTGCCGGATAACTGCCGCATACCCAGCAAATGATTTACTACGACCTCTACCACCCCAAGGTAGAGGTCTTTTCTTCTCCAACTACCGTGACACCAATGGAGCGGTTAACGTCTATGGCCTATGTGGTTTCTCAACTCATTGGCCAGGAGGACATTGTCAAGGTACGCCCTCTTTAACGCTTACGATAATTCTTCTCCCACTTCATACGCCCTACACTCCTCGATTACTCGATCAACATAATGTTTCTTCAGGTTACCTTGTTCTTTGCTTTCAGTAACTTTACAGAGTTTCCACAAAGAGCAGGTATATTATTTGCAAACGGCGAACTTTGCTTCCAAACAATAAAGCAGAGGTGATCTCTTCCTAATTCTCAATGTTCTGATTGATACAGCGGGTAACGTATGAACATGAAATCAAGACATAGACATCGACTCCAAGTTCAGCGCGGCACATACCAGTTGTCCGCACCATAAAAGAACGAAAGTGGTGATTTTGGTGAACCGTTTCGGAAACGACATGGGACAGAAGCTGTCCAGATTCATCAGCGAACTCTCAAACTACAGATTTACTACAGAACGATACCCAGCGTCAATGCATGCTATGATTGACGAGGCGGTGGCGTTGAAAAGAATCGGGCTGTACGAAAAATCAGCAGATATCTACATCGGGCTCACGAAAGCCTCCAGAACTGTCTACTCAGGCATCATAATGTACCTTTATAAGGTTGTGGCTAGTGCTGGATATCTAGCGGAGGGGCTATTCTTGCTTGAACTCGGTAAGGATATGTATGACAGCGATCCATCACCTCTTCATATTGCTGCAGGGATACCTTCCAATTTCGACGTACATATACATAAGCTGCTGACCGCATGTCGTTCAGAATCAGGCCTATTTACTTATCTTCAATCGATTTCGGGTAATCCCCGTTTCATCTTGGAGCGCGACTACTTGCAGATGCTCGAAGAATTGGCCGATTATGTCGATCAGGCCCAGCGATAATCGGAAACAATTGAACTAAGGGGTCCTGCTGAAATCTGCAGGGCCCCTTTCTTTCGGCTGCTTGACCCAGACGGCACTTTCACTGTAATGAAATGCGTACTTTGCGGGCAAAACCATTGCCCATCAGCCAATCATAGACTTCCTGGTCCATATCGGCCAATGTCGCCCTCCTGGCTGTGACCCTGATTAAAAACTCGCGGATGTTGTCATTCAACTGCAAGTCTTCTACCAGCCGGTTTGCACCCTTTAGATAGCCTTCGAGGCAGCGCATCGCTCTGTCCGAAGCAGGTTTCTCCTGGTTCAGCGTATTAAGCAATGTGTTCAGCGCTGCAATATCCTCCGTATTACCAATGATGTTGGTAAGCAAGGCAACCGTATTCTTAGCTGCACCAATCTGCTCTTCGAGGTATGCTTTCCATCGAATGCTCAGTGATTGTCCTATGGCCTTTCCCAACCTGTCGACTGAACTAAGCACAACAAGATCAAACTCATCATTATTGACCTTTGCCGTCAGATCTTCCACAAGCTTTCTGTACTCTGAAAAAAGGTCCTCATCAGGGCGGATGACACCGTGTCTGCTCATGTTGCCCTCGATCTCCGCAATGACCCTCAACTGAGAAAAAACAGGCTTAAGGTTCTTGGCAAACTGGGCTAACTTGTTCTTTCGCGATTTAACCGTGAGCCCTTCGATGTATGCATCTCCGCGGATCCTGACCTCGCCTATTCGTTCAACAACTGGGATGGTCACCCTATTCACCTCCATTGCCATTGAGCAGGCTTCCCATTGTTTCCAGGTCTTTCAGAATCTGCTCCTTCAGTTCCTTTACGGCAGACAGCGAAGTCGTGTCCGTACTGGCTATGAAGATTTGCTCCTTCTCATCCAACAGCGCCTTAAAATCAGCCAGGAGCCCGCAGTACTTCTCCGCAGCTTCGAATGGGTTATCAGCCAGACAATCAAGGACGGCAAGAGCGTCTTTGGCAGACAACAGTCTCGCCAATTCCTGCACATTTTCGGCTATTCCTGCAGCACAGGCGCCTTCGTCAGACAACAGTCCAAACAGCGCATCATCATAGTTCATGCTTAGTTTTAGTGTTACATACTTCAGGAAATCTTTCATTTCCTTGGTTGCTTTGCGGATCGCTTCCGGCGTAATTGTCCTGCCAAACGATTCCTGGTATGCAGCGGTATACTCCTGTGCCAGCTTCTTCTCGGCCTCTATGACCTCTGAGATGGCACTTTGGATCGTCTGCAATACATCCGGGGCGTGATGCAGGAGTGTCTTATCCTTCGGAACCGGGTCAATCGCGATCTGACTCAAATCCCAGTTAACTGCCTGCAACTGTTCAATCTGCTCAATGATCTCTGCAGCATCTACAAAAGTGTAACGGGTATCACCAGGTCGGGCTCCACCCACTGCCTTAGAAAAGTAGGCCACATTCTGATTGTGGAAGTTCGTCATATAAGGGGCGGTTCGGAAATAGTCCGCGAGCCCATTCCACACTTCACTGTGGACAGAGGCACCCTCCAAGTCCAGCGGTGTGCCAAAGAGCATCACGGCAAGGTCTTCTGCTGGACTTTCGGGATTGATATCAGCAAAAAACCGCTTAAGCCAGAACTGTCCGGCAACAATGTGCCGAGGTATGTTCCACGCATTGGAGTTTCTCTTCGCGGGNCCTAGTGCAAGTTCCACTAATTCTGGTGAGTGCTCTTCCAGCCANGTTAAAGCCGTCACCAAAGCATCCTCGCCATGCTTAAAATCCCAGCTCGAATTGCCACGATAGCGATATGCTATGAGTGAAAGCAGAAGCAACATTGACTCTTCGTTGCGCGGCAGCACATAGCCTTTGCCTATTTGAACAGTCTGCCCCTCTATGTGTATGAAGGCCCGGGAGTCCACATATGCCCTGACCAGTGTCTCAGAAACCCCTTGTTCCTCCCAGTTGATCCCGCTGATAATGAAAGCTCTGAGATAGTCGCGCAGGTCAATATGTCTGTTCAATGGAAAATCGGGATTTCGTGCCCAGTTCTTAATCTGCTCTTCGAGTTCGCGATACTGCTTCATATCCCTGGGACCTATTGAAGATTCTTCATCCTCACTTGACCCATCCGGCTCAGGCGGAGGCAAGAGCACCTCGTCAATGCCGCCAACCTGTTCTGGAAACTTTAGGCCGAAGGAGGCAAAGACGTCTGCCGAAAGACCTCCGATAGTATCGGCAGTTCGCCTTGTGGTTCCATCTCCCCAAACCCTAAGCAGTATTCCCCTAGGCACAGCCGTCTCAAGGTCAATGTTTCTGTTACTCTGTTCATAAGCAAAATGTTCCCATTCAGGCATGTGAACAATCGGGTTTGCGATGTTCGCTTCGTCGAGTAGAAGCTTGCCAGGTTCCAAGTACCAGGTTGTCAGGACATGCTTGATTACATGAGATAAGAAGGTCCGGGGTGTTTTGGCCTCTCCGCTGATCTGGCTGTACAGCCGCCACAAAGCTTGTTCATTGAAGGGGAATATGGAAAGCGGTTCTCTGTAACCGCAGTCCACATGGGCCCACTCGTGTGCACATGGAGCTATGGGCAAATCTTCATAACGAGAGCCATTCCTGTACCATTCGTTGACCTGTCTTTCCGATAGATTAATGGCATTGATGTAACGTGCAGCGAATTTGGCCAGCTGCTTAGCAGTACCCAACACCGAACCTTCTTGGATCTCCACGAGATGGGTTATCCGGTTTTGGATATTGCTGGGGACCGAACTTCTGAAAAAGGAGTTGGTTACGCCGGCCACGGACCTCAGGCGGCAGTACTGTTCGTTTCCTTCAGCGTTATGGTCAGATATTAACACTTCCATCAGCGCGGCGTCTAAGCCGGCAAAGGAAGTAATGTCTTCGATGAAGAGCGTCAAGTTTATGCCCTGTTTTTTCAACGCACGTCGCAGAGAAGCAAAGAGTTCCTTAAAATCAGCTGTCTGCAGCTTGATACTGCGCCGGATCACGGCACCCACTTTGGAGTTCAAGTAATCAGCGACCCTTTTTCTGGTATCAAACCCCCTGTGCTCTAAAATGAACTTCTTGGCAAGTCTGATGGTGTTTGCGTCAGCTCTGTTATCAGCAACATCGAGATATTTCCTGATTTGCTCAGGAGTGATCTCAAAGTCTTCGGGAACAAATGCCGCTTCCTCGCTTTCACTGACAGAGTCACCCACTGCCTCAAGCTTGGCGCGAATCCTGTCTAACGGGCCGCCGGGACGCATCAAGAACTCATCGATGATGTAGCGGTTTCTAAGGTACGAGTTTAGCCACGTGCGATGCCGTTTATCCAGGAACATATCGTCAGAGTCTTCATCTGCCTCAATCTCCAGAGTGAAGTTGAAATTGATTGTCTTTTTCAGCTCATCTCCGGTTATGTTGCTGCGGGCACTCTTGATCATCTTCAGTTCGTTCTCCTGGATCTCCGGGGGAAAAATGTCTGACTCCACAATTTGCTTCAATGCGTCATGAAGGGTATTGTGGAATCGGGAAATAAACAGTACCTTCTCCCTGTTCTGGTCGATTTCGTGTTCGTATTTCTCCTTAATCCATCTAATCAGGTGTGATTTGCCTGAACCGTTGTCGCCCCGAATAACGATAAACTTATGCACATCCTGGCCTTCAAGCAGAAAATCATATAGCAGCACATCTTCTGAAACCGGCTCCGGCCCGACCAGAGGCAGATACAGGTTTTCAAAGGGTACATGGGTGGCCATAAAGTCACCTCGTGACGGCGTTGTGGCCTCCACCTGGATCACTTGTCTCAACCGTTTCAGTCTTTCTCTTGTCACCCATATCACCTCACAATGATCTCTGAAAGGACCCGAGTGTTGTCATATTGAACAGACTGCGTCAGATGCCAGATGTCCGAACTGTCATGAGTATAAACAATCTCAATCACACCAAGATTGTGCAGAACCCGGAGTCCCATAGAGAGGCTTTCCTTAACCTGGTTTTCCTTCGCTACGCCTGCAAACTGGGGCAGATCCTCATTCAGCTTGCGGAAGAATTCTGCAGCCATAACCGGCTCATTGCGTCTGAAGGGCACAGCGTAAGTGAGCCAGTCTTTAAGCAGCCTGTGCACTGCAAAGACCAATGCACCGCTTGAACCGGTTGATGCAACTGTCGCAAGTCCCAATCCTTCCATCCAGTTTCTAAAGCCCAAGGTGTACTCCGTAATGTTTACCTGATTGCTGTCCAAAGGCAACACGGAAGCCAGGTCGTTTGCAGTTCTGTACTTGAAAACGCTCCGATCCTGTTCCAAGAACCATTTGGTTACACTCGTAAACAGGGTGCCTCTGTCCTGAAACACATTTGCCGCTACCTTATAGCGGAACCGTGAAAAGTCCTCAAGGTCGGCCTCGTCAAATGGCGTAAGTACTTCTTCATCACCTGATTCAGTCAAAAATCCGCAGTCGATGCAAAAGCTGTAGACATCCCTGGCTGTTTGGTTATGCGGGTTATCCAGTGTTACAAGGTTGATTAACTCCTGCTTGTGATACTCTTTGTACCTAGCCAACTTACACATGACATAAACCATTTCCGGCATCGCTTCTTTACGTAGCGTATTGGCGATCCTCATGCCGCACCTCCTTTGCAAACAGTCTTTCTCCTCCGATCATGAGCCCGTTAACGACTTGCGAAAGCCTTTTGCACTCGGACTGAACAAAGTGATCACATCTCGTCACATGGATGACGGAGTTGTTGTCATCTGCTTCCAAGTAGCGTTTGGAATACCTGTAGACCCATTCGTCTAAATCCGCTTCCCCGCTATAGATTAACGCGCATGTTCCATTCAGCCACTTTATACCTATCTTGCCGAGTTCCTCGTATGTAAGAATCATGTAGCCTCCCGCATCTACTCGGGCAAGTTCGTCCAAGACCTCTTCTTTGTCGGGTACCTCAGGTACCGCAATAATGTTGGTACCGCCCGCTGCCAAAAGCTTTATGCACTCCTTAAACTTGCTTTCGGAGAGGCATTCGTCAACCGTTAACACCAGTTCTCGGTCTACCTGCAGATATTTGACAAGTGCGTTTCGGGTTATCTCCCTTGCCTCATACAAGCCCCCCTTAGTACTGGTGATAGCGAGTGAGAATTCGCCTTGATAGGGTCCCCTCCCTCTGGACCGGCAACCGGGGCATCCGTTGCAGGCAGGAGCTGCCAGATCAAAGGTTTCCGTCAACAGTGTTCCGTAACACTCTCTTCTGCCCGTCTTCATCAAGCGCTGCACTTGTCTGCTGTTTTCTGTAATTCTGTTTCTTTCTCGCTGTCTGTAATCTTCCAGGTAACCGGTGAGGCGCTGGGAGTTTTCCAGCAATCCCGGATCTTTAAGCTGAATTAAGATCTTATACTCCCTCTCCGAAACAATGTGAACGTCTAAGATGTCTATCAGCCCTAACCTAAACAGGAACAGCACAACATCCTTGTTCCAGCCTGCGTTTCGCCTGCCGGTAAACTTAAACCGCAGGCGCTCAGGAGGAGCATTGACATTTACCCAGACTTTGTTCCCGCTTTCGCGCTTGGAGATACCCCTCAACAATGCTGTCCATCGTTCAACAATTTTGTCTACCGTCATGATTGCGCTTCTGGTTAAGNTGTTAACGCCATCCCGGTCAATATCTTCTACCGTCAGCCAGTAGCACAAAGCGCTATAGCCGTCGCGTCCGGCCCGTCCTGCCTCCTGATAGTATCTGCTGACTGTTTCGGGTATGTAGGTGTGGATTATGCTCCGGACATCAGACTTGTCCACGCCCATGCCAAACGCGGATGTAGCCACCATAACATCGATACGGTCTTTTCTCCAGTCTTCCATAATCCGTTGTCTTTCCTGTGTGGGGGTATCCCCGGTATACACGCCTATGTTCCGATAGCCCGCCGACCGTAACAGGTTAGAGTAAACAGCCGCCTCCTGCGGTCCAAAACAGTAAATTATCAGCGGACGGGGAACCTGTGCAGCCAGTTCCAGGACAGCCCTTTCCCGTTCCCCCTGGCTTTGGCATCTCTTGTGAAAAAAGCTGAACTCGGACCGCAGCATATCAGCACGGAACTCAGTAAAATCGTCATCCGCAAAAATGGTTCGCAAAGTAGCTGCTTCTTCGGAAGTGTAGGTGGCAGAGAGCAGAATTGTTCTTAATCCTTGGGGCGATTCTTCCCGCAGATGATTGCGGAAGGAGGCCAGCAACTGAAACTCNGGTCTGAAGTGGCCGCCCCAGTTTACGACTAAATGTGCCTCGTCAATTACTAGGCAGCTCACTTTCCCCTCTCTTGCAGCTGAACTCACACATTCCCGGAATTCTTTGTAGAGTAAAGCCTCCGGCGAGATGTACAGTATGGACAAGGAACCTTCTCTTATCTGACTCAAAATGCGCTTTTTCTCCGCGCAAGATGTACTGCCGTCATAGGCAGCTGATTGAACGCGCTGAGCCGCGGCCTTTTTTTGCATAGCCTGCGTACTGTGCTGATGATCATGGGCTAAAGCCACAATTGGAACGACAACTATTGTAAGCCCGTCAAACTGTCCGGCAGCTGCCGGAAGCTGCCAAGCCAGACTTTTGCCTCCTCCCGTAGGCAGACAGGCCAACAGAGTCTCATTGGTTTTCATGTTGTTTATCGTATACATCAGCGTTTTTTGAGCAAGTGAAATGTAGTCAGTGTAACCGAGGCAGCGATAAAGGCGGCCATCACCCATTGAACCTTTGTTTACTGTGCGCTTTTCATAAATGAACTCACTTTCCAGGTCGGGGTCGCCTTCCAGCATCCGCCTGCGGCAGCTCACCATGTGTTCTCCGCGGTGTACATAGAAAGTGAAGCCAAACTCATCCTGGACAGCTGTCAATCTGGAATGTAGTTCCTGATTGACGGCAAATCCTCTCCTGCTGTAGATAACTACCTGCCGCAAATGTGAGCAGAAATCCTTAAAGTGACCCTTTTTTAGAGAATGCAACGCCCGCAGGATGCAAAGATGACCGCTTTTGTCTGCAAGTGGAATGCGTTTCTCTACTTCAGCCAGTGCATAGTCAATGTCAGCGGCACCCTTTAATACCTCTGCAAAGATGCTTAAGATTTGTCTCGACACTGCAATGCTCCCTTTCTAACTCCGCAGCTTGACGAATGCTATGGAGTCCAGTTTAATCAATGGGCGCTCTAAGCCTTGCAGCAATAGCGCCACGGTCTCTTCGTTCAAGCTCTCCCTGTCCAAAAACCCATAGAACATCTCACGTGCACGGTTTGCAGCCGCGATCTGTTCCAAATCCCTCAACGCCCTGTCGTAGGCGATGAGTTCCCTGGACTGCTTCTTGGCCCAATCCCTGCCTTCTTTGTAGACTTTTTTCATCAGCGGCCTCCAGAACTCAGTTGGGTAGTGTTCCTTGAAAGAAGCCAGTCTGCTGATCCTTTGCTGACCTGTGACAAAGTCGGTTGATGACGAACGCTTGCCCAGATGCACTGGTTTCGTACGTTGCTGCTCGATTATTTCCAACACTTCGCTCAGCGGCGTTTCAGCATTCTTGGTGTTTAAGGGCTGAGCATAAAGAAGTTGTTCCTCCGGCAGGTAACGCTTAACAAGATCAGCCAGATGCAGTGAGTTACCACTAGCTATGAGCGGTTCCAGATTATATTCAATGTTCCAGGTGCAAATGAGGCCCGTCCAGTCGATTCCAACGTCCCTGTACTCGAAAGCGGTGCATCTGCCCCTATAGCACTCAACAGCGTTCTTGGTAATAGCATCGAAAAAGGGATTGTAAGGTCCAAAGAATGTGAGTTCTTCGTGGCTGACAGCTGCTTGCCTGGAAAAAGTTCCTCGGAAGGTGTCTTTAAAGCGGGACCTCTGCACCATCTGTGCCATAGGCGGAGGGTAAAACAGCGAGTTCTCCATAGACTGCAGACTGAAATCTGTTGTATCGATCGCGACCACAGTGCTTCCGTCAGAAAAAGGGCGGGTTATATAGATTCCCTTGAATCCTGCAATTTTCGGCCAAGCCAGCATGGTNTCCATGAGCCGCTGGCCGTCATTGGCAGTAAAATGGCTGATCAGCTTCTGGACCTTATCCTGCAGGCTNGAATCTAATTGGCGGGCCAGATCGAAGTAGCGCTCCTTTTCCACTTCCCGNGTCATCGTTTCAGCAAAGGACGCAATTTCAGGTATCGCGTTGGCTAGGCCGAAGCGGACATCTCCACTGAATGCTTCCGTAATTGTCTCATTTAACTGATCGAACACGATTTCCATGCCGCACAGGGACTCAGTGAAAATGCTTAATCCTTCCTGCATCAACCGGAAGAGGTCGTACTCGACAGTGTCCTCTGCGTAAAACACGACAGAAACCACTGCCTTGNCCGGGTCTCGTCCAATGCGATCCAGGCGGCCAATTCTCTGTTCTACTTGTGCAGGCGACCAAGGCAGATCAGCATGGACAATGACATCAGCGATCTGGAAGTTTCTCCCTTCCCCTCCTGATTCATCGCAAATCATGAATCGGCAGCTGGGATCGTTTTGAAAAAGATCTGCGGCTTCGTGCATCTCCTTCTGAGATTTGAGCCTATGGAAAGAAGTCACGGAACCTGAACCGAAGAAAAGCTTAAAATACTGTTCAAGCTGGACAGCAGTTTCAGCGAACCCGGTGAAAATCAGGTGTTTCCTGTTTCCCTGGACATCTTCCTGATCAAGATAGTCAATGATGTGGCTGAATTTGCTTCTTCCAGAGAGTTCTGCGACATGCCTGCGGATTTGCCTGAGCTCGGCTTCCGTTGCTCTAAGCCAGCTCTCGCAGAGTGCCAATGATTGCTCCAGGAGTTCTGCTTCACCTGTGATTTCCGCCAGCATATACGCAGCCTTTTTCTGATTGTCTCTCAAAGCACTTCTTCTTTCCTCCAGCACTCGCCTGAGAGCCCACGGAGAACTGAAAAAAGCGGCCAGGAGCCCTGTGGCAAACTCGAAAGAGTGCGGATTGTCACCGGAGTGGAGAAAAACTGAATCGGCGTAGCTCATTACTGAATCATAGCAGTCCTCCTCATAGAAGCCCGTATCCATGCCCGCCATTAAATAAGGTACTTCTATCAGCTCTCTTTGAATATCCAGCTCCTTTAACTCCAAGCGACGATGGCGAATGATGTTGCGTTCAATTTGGTAAAACTCAGCGATGTAAGCCAATGCCAATTTGACCCGGCTTAGACCTCTGTCCTCACTGTCGGCATCAATTCCATCAATTATGGCCTGCAGCTTTTCATCGTTAAGTTCTTCGCTTATTTCAGTCAGGCTATCGATAAAGTCATCAGCAAGATCATACTCTAGGTAATCCGGCAGATCTGTCATAAGGTCAAAAACCAGGTCGTTAATCTCTCGCTGCTTGTCCAAGAGCCTGGCGAAATCCTCTGTGGACATACTGGCAAAACGTTCCGGGTTAAGCAAGGTGAGGAGCCGCGCATATTCTGTTTCTCTGTGGAGAATGGGCGTGGCGCTTAGCAGCAGTATGTTTTCGACTGTTTGAGAAAGTTTGAATACCGAATCATAAAGCGCTGCATCGTGCAGCAGCCGGTGGGTTTCGTCTACAATGCACAAGTCCCATGGCGATTGAAGAATCGTATCAGAGTCCCGTACAAGGTCGTACGTGGATATGAGCAGGAAAGGAACGTTGACCTTTGCCTCTTTATCAACGTTCCAGATGGGAACATCGAACCAAAACTTGTAGGAGAGTTCTGTCTGCCATTGATAGATCAGCGTGTCAGGAACCACTATTAACGCGCGCAAGTCTCGGTTTTGGTCATACATGCCCTTCATGATCNCGCAGGCCTCAATAGTCTTGCCCAGACCTACTTCATCAGCCAGCATCAGTCTGCAACGCTCTTCTGAAAGACCGCGAATAATGGTGTCAACCTGGTGTGGAAACAAATGGACACGCGTTCCCAGCACACTGCGAAATCCTTTAGGCGAGTTATTAAGCGTAGTCAGAGACTCGCTCACAATACGGCGTGACAGGTACCACTGGGGGTTGTGCAGCTCATAACGAAGCATTTGGTTGACGGGATTGTAATCGGCGGCGGTGAAGGGAACCACTATCTCGTTTTCGGCTACCTTGAGTACAACATTGTCGCCTGTACGCTGTACGTAGTACTCGGCTGGACCTCCCTTCCCAGGTTTTCGCGCCTGACATAGCAGAGTGGCCTGTTCTTTTCCAAGAAGGACCTTTACACCTGCCAAGATCGAACACGGCTTAACATGGCGAGCCGGCAGTCTGATTTTCGAGGGCAGTCTGGGAAAGAGCCTGCGATATCGGTCAGGATCGTGAAAACAAACCTCAACTGTCTGTTCGTCCCGATTAATCTGCATTATCTGTCCGAGAAAGTATGTGCGGGAGTCCTCCAAGTTTTCCACTTCAACAGGACACCGCACATACATTCCTACTTGCAGCATCACTGACACCACCATTCACTAAGTAATGTCCCGGCTCTGCTCTACCTGCTTTCTTACTTTCTCGAAGTCGTCTTCAGACAGTGAGAACTGCCTTTGAGGTTCGTACTCTACGTATTCGTTGGTCTCATCATGCACAGCCTCCACCTGATACAGGCCGTCCTCATTGATCTGGAGGTAGAGCCGAATTTGGTCACCGGTATAATAGATGGGGAGGTGAAAAGTAAAATCTACAACCGGTTTCCTCTCAGACGCTTTTCCCGGGGTTTCTATGACTTCATTCAGCATCAGGTCCACTGTTTCACTCAGGGCATGCCCTATGTTGAAGATATACTCCCTCTTTTCAGGGAAAGGGTATTCTGTTCCCTTTTCTACAAAGACAATAGGCTCCCCCTTAACGTGCTGGAGCTCAATATCCCGGGCGACAATGCTCCGGCAGCGGTTTCTCCTAAAGGGAGGAATCTCCATGCCGTCTGCAATTGCGCCAAGAATGGCAGCCCCTTTCACGACCGACTTGTCGTACTCCTGAGACGTCATGATATGATCCCTGTCCAGATTCATCTCGCCTAAAACATCTGTGATCAGCCTGCTTAAATAAGGGATTTGTGCACTTCCTCCAACCAGCAGGACTTCGTGGACAACTTCCCTTTGTCTGCTCATCTGAGAGAGGGCGGCTTCAATCCGCGCTTTGACATTGAGCTTTCGATCTTTGAGAACAACATCCTCGAACTGTTTGCGCGTCAGTCTCAGAGGTGCATATATCCGTTCAAAGACGATCGTGGTCTCTTCCCTCGTCGACAGCTGTATTTTGACGTTTTCAAGGTTTCGTTTCAGGCGGAGAATAAAGTTCTTGATTTCAGGCGAAACGTCGGCTGGGAACCGCAATCGCTTGTGATTGATATAACCGTCATAGTAATCCTCGTACGCCCGCTTTACCTCCTGGATGAAGCCGTCATCTCTGTAATTCAGGCAAAGATACTCTAAAATGTGGCGTACAAACACAAAGTCGATAATGTTCCCGCCAAGTTCATTGTCGCCGCCCACAAAGAGAACCCGCGGCTTAACTTCCTCACCTTCACACTCAACTGAAATAAGCGACAAATCCAGGGTGCCACCGCCAAAGTCGAAGACCAGCACATTTCGCTTTCCCCGGCGTTGGAACCAGTCAATGCCGTGTTCCTTGTATTGCGAGAATAAATGATACATAATGGCTGCGCTGGGTTCTTCAATCATCTCGCGAATGTTTATGCCGGCCAGTTGTCCCGCCTGCTTGGTTGCATCTTTCTGGTTCTGATCAAAGAACGCGGGTACAGTCAGCACTGCCTCTGAGATTTCACCATGGTGTAATGTGTTAAAGTGCCTAAGAAGGTATGAGGACACCTCCTGAGGCGTTTTCAGGATTGGCTGCCTTGCTCCCTTGACCTTGACAGGGATCTCATTAGATTTGCCAAGGCGGATCTTGATTAGTTCAACCGTGCTGTCGGGTTCATGGAGCAGCTGATACAGTGCTTTATCCCCCACTTGGTATGTGTGTTCATCTTCGAAGTAGACGACAGAAGGGAAACTCTCATTTCCATCATCATCGGACAGGCAGATCACTTCAAAGCTGCCGTCGAGGTTTTCCTCCACAGTGGCAATCAGGCAATTGGATGTACCCAGATCAATCCCGTACGACATTGTCTTCCCTCCTAGTCATTGACCTCATTCTTGTTCTGTGATTTGTCGCCTTGTTCACCCGCAGAAGCTGATGATGTTTCAGGCTCATCGTCTCCCTTGGACTCCACAGCTGTTTCCGGCTCCGCTACAAGTTCTTGGACTTCCCCTTGCACTTCTTCTAGTTCTGAAGGAAGCTCTTTTTTCTCTTCAGGCTCATCCTCAGGCTCTGGTTCGCCAAAAGGTAATGTGGGATTTTCGGTGCTTTTTACCTCTTCCTTAGGCCGATCAGTCCTGGGCTTGGGACTAGTGGCAGGCCAAAGTTCCAGCCTTTCCATTTCTTCAGTTACCAGCTCGATATTCGCTAAGATGTTCATGATGGAGTTATGAACAGAGTCAGTCTGATTACTTGCAGGCAGCAGATCCCTCAAGTTCTGCGAAGTCTCTGCAATTGCGCAGAGCTTGTCCCTAGTAGACTCAAGTTTCTTTCGAGTATTGTTAATCGCAGCCTTCTTGGCTTTCTCCGCCTCCGCTGTTGCCTTGTCAATTTGCTTATGAGCCAGCTCAAATTTTCTGACAAGCTCTTCATTCTCACGTTTCAGACTATCAATTTCAGCCTCAAGTACACGGTTACGCTCCAGCTTCATCGCCAGTTTCAGATCCTCATTCAAGAGTTCATAGACTCCTGTCAGACGCTGAATGACTTCACTTTTGCGAAGTGGCGCGGTTTTCTCCGATAGAATGCCTCCTTGGCTCAGTTCGGTCAACATCTGCTCATGCCACGAACTAAGAAAACTGAATACCTGGTTCAAGAGCTTAATCTTATCAGTTTCATCCTTCAGCTTAGATAGCTCCTGAGAAAGTCTCTCCTTGATGTCCATAATACTCCTTCCCTTCTATAACCAGTGCATTCCTGCAATCCAATACCAGTATTTATTGGGAAACTTACGTCTGTACAGAATCAGGTAAAGCGTTTTGGAGGGATCATTGAACAGTTTCATGTACTTACTCCGTTTTGCATCAAGCAATTCTTCATTGCTCTTACTGCAGATCCACTTCCAGTACTCCACCCAGCGGTAGTCCTTGTTCAGCAGCGTCCTTTCCTGTTTATCTCCGTCAATTTTTACTCTCATATAACTCTTTTCCCCGCCTGGTTCAACACTTATATCAACTAACTCTATCACTTTGGCCACCGCAAATTTTTCATCATTGTTATTAAAGAACGATGGGCAACGCACTGACTTTTTCTCGAAGATCTGTTTTAATTCTCTGGTCTTGTCCTTGCCCAGTTTTACGCGTCCTGCAGCATGCCATTCCACATTGCCGTTCCTGCATACGTCATGGGAGACCTCCTCCACTTCGGTTTCTTTGCCAATGTCCCAAAAAACCCGGCCCGATTTGTCGATTATCTCAGCATGTTTCAAAGCAAAAGATCGTATTTCATCTTGCTTTACATCCAATGCCAACACAGCAAAGTTGTTAGGATTTGTCTCCCGAATAGCCAGTGTAATATACTTAGTCATGAGTATGCACCTCCTGATAATGAAGCACGCAGATACTGGAGAAGTTGCAGTTCTCACAGACCTTTTGATGAGGGCGGTCTTCTAAGTGCGGATGCAGTTCAGCGTCTTCTTTCATGTATTGTCTAAGGTGCTCATGTAAGTTGGGGCGGCTAAAGTCCATTTTTCTTTTCCCATGTTCGTCCCATTTTGCGATAAGGAAATTCTGCTTCCTGCGCCGATACGCTTCACCTGCATGTTCGAAGCCTGCGTTTACACTCCGCAAAGTCGCTCTCTGCAAGTCAGCTAAGACAGTCGGCCCCCACATGGGGAAATACTCTTTAATCCTTTGGTAGCGCTGTTCTATTGCAGACTTGACATCCGATGCCTGTCTATATTCCTGGAGGTATTGATAGTACATAAATTCTGCAACGAAGTAGCGTACGTGATAATCGCTCCTGTAGATGATGGGAGCATCCAAAACTTCATGTAGCAGAAACTTGTAGGGGCAGATGGAAAAGATCTCCTTTGCATCTGCCTCGATCTCTTTCAACCAGGAGTCTGGGAAAAACGAGTCTGACTGACGGCCCGGTTTAAACTGCTCTTCCAGCTGATCTTTGTAGAGTGTTACGGGCAAACCAAGAATTTCCAGGATGTAGTAGGGTCGATGCTCTTCTCCCCTTTCCTCTGCAACATAGCTGAGCTTCACATCCTTCTTGGAGAAAAAGGTTCCGTAAAACAGAGTATACTTTAGGAAGTTTCTCCTTTCCCTTAGCCCCGCCGTTACGATAGGTACCGAGGATTCCATGTCNTTGTAACCAGAGAACATCCGTTCAGTAAGAGGCCATCTGAGTAGATCTGGAGGCTGCAGAGTCATAGACTCATTGGAGAGCAGCGCAAAGTGATAGCTCACAGCCCTGGTTTTTTCGCTAAGCAAGACCGCTCCATCCACTTGCTCAAAGTCCCGCACAATCCACTGCGAATGCTCCTTATTCCGCGAGCCCGCCAGGTAAAAGGCTATGGCCTCCTTAAGGTCCTCGACCTCGCCTTTGATCGTATCCGGCTTAGACACGTCGTTTAGACGAGCTAGAATCTCATCAATCAGCTTCCGTTCGGTCTCGCTCAGTACAACTTCATCCGTGGCTCTGTTTGCAACAATCTCCATCAGATTGGCAAAATGCTTCCCGTAGTCCACGGTGCCCTCCGGTTCACAGTTGCTAAANAGCTCGTCCGCCATTTCATGGAGAAAGTCCAGAAAGCCCTTGAACAGCTCCAACTGTTCCTTGCTTACTGAGAAAAATGACAAGCGCTGCAAGGGCCGAAGCTCACCATTTTGCTCAATGTTATCCAGGCATNCTAAGAGATGGTCGATGCGCTCCCGATACTCATCCAGGGTCTCTACATCGCTAAAATACAAAGCGATATCTCTATACAGACCCTGAAGTTCTACAGGTGCCGCTTTGGCAAACAGGCCTGCGACAATACACTCTACCAAACTGGCCTCGTTGATGATTAGTGTCTTTTTCTCAAAGTCCCACATGTTGTATAAGCCGAGAATAAACTGGCCAATTGGGTAGGAAAGAAAGTGCTTGTCCCCAAACTGGCTCGGGTAGTACACTCTCAACACATCGTTGCTGGACTCGCCGTTAACGGCATAATACTGTNTTTTCATCAACCCGAGGTTTTCCCCCGCAGCTGAAAAAACCCGAGAGACTTCCCTGTTCGCAAACTCAGTAAGATTGCTGTACTTGATCAATTCACCTTCAACTGGTTCTTTTACAGGCAGCCCTTCGCAGACCCGGGCGTAGGCCCGTCCAAAAGCCTGGCCGGCCTGGAGATCAATCGACTCCGCATATTCAAAATCCGCCCCGCACCAGCCGTAGACCTCCCGCCATGTATCATAGATGGACGGCAAGTTATTAACGTAATGGATCAGGAAAATCACTTCAATACCAAGAGATTCCAGATGCCTAAAGAGGAAGTACAAGATCGGCGTTATCCTATGTACTCCGTGAATGATCACTNTTTCCGTATACGAGTCATCCTCAACGGCCTTGGTTATCTTCAGCAGCGTGCTAACCCGTTCTAGAATGTCCTGATATGTATTAATCCTGTTGTGTTCGCCGAAGCCTACCGGCCCGCTGGTTTTTTCCTCAAAATGGCAGTATAAACGCTTCAAAACCTCTATTAGCCTGTCCCTGTCTGAAANCTCATCGGTATCAGGGCCTGCGGCCAGTTCTAAACTGTGTTCTACGTTCAGATTCTTGAGCGCATAGTCCAATTCATCGTAAATCACTTCGTACAAAGCTTTCTTATAGTCTTCCCTGTTCTTGTCCTTTAAGTGTTCAAACACCTGGCAGGCCTCATGATCCTTTACGGCCTCATAAATGGAACAAAGTGCCTTTTGCTCCGGGGTCAAATTTGCAGGTACAAAACTGTCAATGTCTGCATTAAGCATTACGAGGAATCGTACGGCTTCAACTACATCTGATCTGTTATGCAAAAATGCCTGCCGCATCTTTGGATCCGAGATTCCTCTTATCTGTGTTGTCACTTCCAGAAAGAGGCTGATATCATTTTGCGGATTAGCTTCCCATTCGCCGAACAGGCGCTTGACCAGGTCTTCAACGGTGCGCAGATGAGCAAAGCTGCTGCGGCCGTACTTGCGCTCCAAACCTTGGACAAGGGTGTCTGAAGCACAGAACTGAGGATATCTGGTTATCTCGTTCCAAAAGGGCTTCTTGTCGATTTCAAAGGGATTGGGATATGTTAGTATTCGCATCGTCATCACCTCACTCCAATCATTTTGTCCCAGCAGTACTTCGGCTTCCTCTTGTCCAAGTCGCTATAGTAGATTAACTGCCGTATTGTCCTGGTTATTGCCACATACAGAATCCTGATTTCTTCATACAGCCTATCCTGCTGTTCCTTTGTCTTCAAGTTATCATAGTGATCATTTGACAGGATAATGTCATTGTTCTCGCCAGTCAGACAGTAGCCTACCTGATTACCCTCGAAAATGACATCTATGTCTCCCCTTAGGCGTTCGCTGTTGATATTAAATGAGCAGAAAGGCAGAATTACAGTGTCAAACTCCAACCCCTTGGCTTTATGAACCGTGGTGCAGATAACCCTGGCCCGTGAGTTCTCCAGATCGTAGCTCTCTCTGGCCTCTTCCTCCTGCTTCGTGAGGATCATGACCTCCAGATAGCTGAGCATATTGTTAAGAGTCAAATAGTCGATATTCGATNTCGCAATGAGTTGTTCAAATAATTGGTCGAGGTTGTTTCGATAGTAGGACTCGTACCGCTGACACTCCGCGTCATCACTGCCGCCATGCTGGCGGCCGAAGGTTCCCCAGGGCTTTACCGCGTTAACGAGATCGCGCGCAACTTTGAGAATGGGCTCTGTTCTAAACCGTTTAATGTACGCATTCCAGTTCGGAATGGGATTATTCTCGTAAAACCAGCTGACAAGTTCTGCTTCGTCCTTGTGAAACAGTGCCGTCTTTGGCAGCCTGTCCTTGACGTACGAGGTCGTGTACAGATTGTACAGGCAGGCTGGATCACGATTGAACTTGAGGGCCAGGACGAGTTTGTACAAGTCGATTGTGGGATGAATGCGAAACAGTTCACCGTCAATATCAGTTTCGACTCTGACGCCATGTTTCCCGCACATCCGTTTTACTTCTTCAATCTGAGCGTTATAGCGCACGAGAATGGCTATTTTGGCCTTGTCGCACCGTCTCTCATCGAGTTCGGAGGAAGTGGTGCGAATGTCCTCAATCATCCTTTCCCACATCTCATCCTCACCGCTATGAGTCTGCCTTACAATCAAAGGTCTGTCCGTCAGCGACTTTGTTCCTGTAAGCCGATCTTTGTCACTGTAGGCAATCAATTCTTGAGCATCCCACCTGGCGAAAATCCTGTTGAACTCATACAGAAGCCTCTTATCAGTGCGATAGTTCTTTGTCAAATGGTAGAGCTGATATGTGATGCCGCTGCCCAACACGTCAAACGCCTCTACCTGTGCGCCCCGAAAGCGATAGATGCACTGCTTTACATCACCTACAGCAAAGTATTTGTATCCAAAGAACTGTTGAAAGTCCTTCAGCAGCTTAATCTGAACGTCATCGGTATCCTGGAACTCGTCAACAAACAAAAAGTCAATCTTGTGGAAATCGGGAACTGGAGCGTTGTTCAGCCCATTGATGACTTCTCTGAGCCGTTTGATTAAATCGCCCAGGTGAACGGTGTTGTTTTTGGTGCATTCCTCTATAAACTCTTCCTGGGTCTCCCTGAGAACTTGCAGCAGACCGTCGAAATGAGGATGTTGACTGGTGCCAAAGTCCATATCTGGATCCCTGATATCCACGTTTTTGTTGTCAAGTTTGCTCATCAATCCGATGAGACGCCGCTGAAGATGAAACATGGAAATCTCAAAGCTGTCGCCCAAACCTGGTGTAGCCCGCAAGTATTCGTCCAGGCGCCTTTGCAGGTGCATTCTGCGTTTATACTCGCCGGATATAACAGTAAAACCTTTTCCCAAACCCAGCCAGCTGCCGTATCGCTGTATGATCTTTTTTGCCAGAATGTGGATCGTGGATATGTTCATATCCGCCACACCTTCGGCAAAAGCAAGGTAAACCGGATCCTTGGTCAGTAGGTAAAACTTGACAAAGTTCTGCGTGAGTTTGTCCTGCATGGACTCTGTCGCCTTGTTGGTAAATGTAATCATGACTAGCGCCCGGCGCAGATCAGCTGGAGAGTACTCGTTCTTCCAGATCAAATAGTTGATTCTGGAGATCATAGAATAAGTCTTGCCGGTTCCGGCACCCGCCCTGACCACAATGTTGTCCAGGGGTGCATGCTCAATCTCGTATTGACCCAAGTTAAAGGAACTTGACTTATCAAGGGCCTCCAGTTCGGTCTTGTGCAGATTCAGCTGCTCTACATCACCGTTAGTTATTTCAAAGGAANTCACTTTCAGTTCAGCGCAGCTGCTGAAGTCATACAGAAACCCCTCGCCACCCGGCTTGAAACCATCTCGAACAGAGAGACCGAGCCCTTTTATCTGCTCGTCTATTCGGCCTTGCAGATCATCAATCAGAGGCTGGTCAGGGGAATACACCAGGATTTTTGTGCCTCGCTGCCAATCATTCAGCAGCCCTTGATAAAACTCTTCCGGATAGTCTTTCTTTGACCTAATATAGAGAAGTTTGGAATATACCCGGTCGTGTAGATCGTCAGTTCCTGCGGCTGCCTCTTCTTCGCCAGGTTCGACAATGGGCTCTGTTTCAGGCGACAGTTCAAAACCTGGTGATATCTGCTCAGCCACTTTTTGGACGATATCGCCTTTGAAGCCAAACGGCTCTAGACCATGCACCTGCCGGTACGTATAGCCAAGTTCAAAAATCCCTTTGATTTTCTTTAACAGGGCTGCTTCGCTGGCAAACGATTCTTTAGTGAACGTGAACTCTAAATCTGATATCTTGTCCAGCTTAACGTCCTTAAACTCCTCTTCCGTAATGTTCGGATAGGCTACTGCAGGCATCACATAGACCGATTCGATCTCCGCTTCCTTAAGCCTGTCCACAAGAATGCTCCAGTACCTATTGGCTTGAGCCCAGGGAGACGGCACATTCGGTCCATTGTTGACCTTAATCAGGCTGTTGTCGGGAACATCGACAATGTTCCTCGCCATATGNCCCTTGATTTCCATAATCAGCACTCCCAAGGGAGGGCAAAGGACTATGACGTCAACTTGTCTGGAAGCGACTGAATAGTTGTGAAAGCTGATGCAGCCGTCAGGCAGGATTTCCTTAAACCTTTCCCACACAAACTCCTCCGCTGGCGAATTAGCCGTAAGATTGGCCGGCAGCACATGCTTCATTGCTCTTCCTCCTCAACATAGGTAATAACCAGTTCGTCGCGGGCTCGCGTCATCGCCACATATTTACCGCACTCAACCAGTTTCAGGTAGTTGACCTTTGCGGCAGAAGGCAGGGAACCAGCGGACAAAAACTTGCCGATCTTGTTGTAGTTAAAGATAATGACAACCTCAAACTCCAAGCCTTTGACCCCTTGAATGGGGCATATGCAGACGCCGCTGCTCGAACTTGGGATCAGGTCGCCACTCAGTACAGTGCTGTGAATCTCGTGTAAAGTCAACACGGACCGTGCTTCATTGCAGTCCGCGTTCGTCGGACAGACGATGCAAATCTGTTCACTTCTTATTCCCAGGTCAAGCAGGCTGCAAACCTTATCGGCCAAGAACTTGAATTGAGCAGCTTCATTGGCAAATCCCTCAATCTGCGGTTCAG
>JGI24710J26742_10001280_pt1 | contig 23251 bp, 26 predicted proteins | sample BioPla2DNA2_FD_26742 | JGI IMG/M metagenome (IMG submission 26742) | reverse complement strand
AAGAAGTACTCATAAACACGGCCCAATATATCCTTGGATTTACTCTCTTTATCTCCAAGCCCAATAGTACCGATCAAATCGATTATCCCACCAAGGCTTTTTTTATCAAGAGCTTCCCGAGCATAATCCTTGGGTAAAACACCCTTGAGGTTGGGGTTATCTTTTTCTATGGCATCCATGGCATCATCAATAAGTTTACCAATATCCGGTTGCTTGGCACGGTCCTGCAAGTAATCCCATCTGGCTTCTGGTGGAACCCAAAATACATTAAGTGCTAAGTATTCATCCTTATCTTCGGGATCTGCATATTCATCAGCTTCTAATCCTGCATGCACTTCTAANAATGCGTCGGAGATGTATTTTAAGAATATTAATCCAAGTACAACGTGTTTATACTCTGCAGCATCCATATTGTTTCGTAGTTTATCTGCCGAAGCCCATAGTTTCTGTTCGAATCCCAAGTTCGCGCCATTGTTTTTTGCCATGATTATTACAACCTAATAATAATACATGATGTATATATTTTCAATAATATCCATATATTTTTCTATTTCTTAACGAGGGATACGTACTGTAAAAACAAAAACATCAGAATAAGTTAGTAATGTAACTTATTTTCTCTAATTTCGGTAATTGGGATGAAATTGAAGCTTAAAATTTAGTTATCATGAAATAATTCTGGGCAGTAATCTAAAAAGAAGTGTTGGTGGTTGTATGGATATGGATCGTTATATATGTGGGTGATGGGTTCATTTTTGGCTATTTTTATTGTTTTAAATTCTATTAATGGTTTTCTTATTTTTGTGTGGATGTGACCATTAAATATAACGGCATTTTTAACACCATATGCATTCAAATTCATCATTTTAGTTAACTTCGTTTCTTNGGAGAATNTAGAGNGGATGATANTNATCTTGTGTGTGACGGCACTGTTTTAAAGATTTATACATGAAATAAATCTGTGATCATTGTCAATCACTATTAAATTGTTATTTAATCCCACAATCGATAGTTTAATTTAGGATTGTGAATTTAATAAAAAATAGAATACTTCAATTGGAATCTTTAGGAGACACACTGATGGGTGAAATTGCCTTAAACATCAAGGCCCTAAACCGGCCAGGGGTTTTACGAGACATAACTGAGATAACATCTCTTTGTGGGATTAACATAACTTACACTCACCTTTTTCTTGAGGATAAAGACCATACATCCGTTTACATGGAGTTAGAATCTGTGAAAAATGTGAAAGAATTCATGGACACTGTTAGGAGTTTAGAAGCCGTGATAAGCGTTGAAGAATGTCTTTCACTACACGAAATATATGGTAAGAGAATTATTATCATTGGTGGCGGTGCACAAGTAGCCATGGTTGCTCAAGGGGCCATTACTGAGTCAGATCGTCATAACATCAGAGGAGAACATATTAGCGTAGACACCATCCCCCTTGTAGGTGAAGAAAACCTTAAAGAAGCCGTATCTGCCGTTGGAAGACTTCCAAGGGTGGGGGCGCTAGTGTTAGCTGGATCTTTAATGGGTGGGAAAATAACTGAGGCTATTAAAGAGATTAAGAAAAACCATGAAGTATTTATCATCAGCCTCAACATGCCAGGAAGCGTTACAAAAGAGGCAGACTTAGTGGTCACCGACCCTATACAGGCAGGGGTGATGGCGGTGATGGCAGTGGCAGACACAGCCATATTCGATATTAAAAAATTAGGAAAAAGGATATTTTGAAGATAAATAGGGCAAAAAAAGGGTATTTATTTTAAAGGAAAAAGTTTTCTCCCCTTAATTTTAGTTTTCGGATGATTTTAACTCATTTCAATGGCTCTGATGAGTCGGCTTGCTTCATTTTTTAGGTCAACGTCGGTAATGTCCCCACTTTCCCGGACTTTAAGTGCTAATTGCAACACTTGTGACACATCGCTGGGTTTGAGATTTTCAGCCATCTCCAGATAAGTTTGCCCTTCCTTATCCTCGATCACCACGTCTTTTTCAGCCATCATATTCAACAGGCCTTTGCAAACACCCAAAATACTGGTGTCTTCAACAGTTTCACACTTTTTCAGGAGTTTTTCAGTTTTTTCATCCATGATATCACCAGTTATAATATGTTCATAAATTTATATTATATTATCTGTCTGTTCAGAATCATAGATTTATGGGATAGATTGGAATTAATTAAATAGTGATTCACAATAAATATTTACCTACACTTGTTGGATTAGAATAATTATGATCCACTATTAAACAGGGATTATCTGGATACACATGAAATTGGTAAGCTATTCGGATAATTTCCAAAGATTCCTGGTATTATTATGGAGAGGTGAAAAAACATGGCACTCCACTGTGATCGCATGGATGGGCTGGTTGTTAAATCTGCCGAAGAGGCTCTGGAGATGGAAAACATTAATTATGTGATTCCTTTTATCAAGGAAAAATATGAAGATGAGTTAAAGGACGCCTTTGAGAGAACTATCGTGGTTAGGGAACTATCGGGTGCTGCTGCAGAACTAGCTGACTATTGGTTTTTTGAAACTGCAGTTAGATTGCATCTAAAAGGCAGAGGCATATCCTACACCGGACTCAAACCCACCCAGATAAAAGGAGAACCCATTATCAACATGGCTGACCAGGCAGTTAAATCGGAAAATCTGAACCATCTAATGAATTTCATTTTAAGCTCCATTAAAGAAGATATTGAGGCTCGGTTTGATGATGTTTTGTCCAAAAAAGATTATGATGTAAACGATGTGGATGATGCCAGGGACTATGCCGATGCAATCTTAAACTTCTTTGGCTATCTTCAAACATTAATTGAGTTCATGGAAGAAGGTTGAAAATGGAAAAAAGCTCATTAAATATGTTAGAATGAAGATAAAAAATAAAATTTCATGGTATATATTATGAGGTGAATGTAAAATGTCAGATGAACTGAAATCAGTTGTCATATATTTGGAAGAGTTGCTTGACTATCAGGAAGGCGCAGTTGTTAGTAGAGAAATAATCCGTAAAGAAACTGGTACTGTAACCATTTTCGCTTTTGATAAAGGAGAAGGATTAAGTGAACACACGGCTCCGTATGATGCAATGGTGCAAATAATTGATGGGAAGGCAGAGATAATCATTTCCGGTAAAAAGTACATCTTGGAGAAGGGTGATATGATTATAATGCCGGCTGATGAACCCCATGCCTTACTTGCCATTGAAAGGTATAAAATGATTCTAACCATGATCAGGTCATGATCAAATCCCATTTTTTTTTTATTGTTTTACCTTTTTTTAAAGTAGTCTGATAATCAGGGTTTCTTCTTTAACGAAATCTAGTTTATCAATAAGTTGAATGGCTTTTTGCATATTTTTTTCCAGGGAATGATGGGTTATCATGAATATTGGGATTGCTTCACCATGGTTGGCTTTTTTCTGGCTCACAGATTCTATACTTATATTATGGTCGCTTAAAATTCCGGATATGGAGTGAAGCACACCTGTTTTGTCTAATGCAGTTATTCGCATGTAATATTTGGACTCCACATCAGACATGTCTTTGATCTTTTTCACCTTACCCGGTGTTGGTCCGTATTCTGCTGGTTTCTTCATATCCTGGATTATGTCTATGCAGTCTGCCACCACGGCACTGGCAGTGGGCATCATGCCTGCACCCTGCCCATACATAAGCACAGGCCCCACAATATCACCAACAATGTAAACTGCATTAAAAACATTATTAACCGATGCTAATAAATGATTTTGCGGTACAAGGGTTGGATGGACTCTTATTTCGAGTTCGCCTTCCTCATCAATTTGGGCTATGGCTAATAGTTTAACTACTGAGTTTAATTCTTCCCTGGCGAATTTAATGTCATCAGGGGTGATCTTGGTTATGCCTTCCACATGGAAATTGTCTTGTTCCACATAAACTCCGAAGCTAAGCATGCTCAATATGATGAGTTTTTGGGCAGTATCATGCCCTTCAATGTCGAAGGTGGGGTCTTGTTCTGCGTAACCCATTAGCTGGGCCTCTTTTAAAACCACATCAAAATCAAGTTCTGCGTCAGCCATTTTACTTAGAATGTAATTGGCTGTTCCATTGATAATTCCATAAACCGTTTTTATATTGTTAGCAGCCAAACCGTCATTTAATGGTGCAAGTAAGGGAATCCCTCCCCCAACACTGGCTTCAAAACATATTCTAACCCTGTTTTTTGATGCGCAGTCTATGATTTCCTGCCAGTGTTTTGCCAGCAAGGCTTTGTTGGCTGTTACCACGTGTTTACCATTTTCCATGGCCTTTAGAATGAAATTTAATGCTGGTTGATAACCTCCAATAAGTTCGATGACAATGTCGATTTCATCATCTTCCAAGATGTCATCGACATTGGTTGATAAAATTTCATGGTCTACTTCCACGCCACGGTCAGTGGTTATATCCAGGTCAACAACTCGTTTTAGTTTCACCTTTTTATGCACTTTTTCTTCAATAAGATTAGTGTTCTGGTTTAAAGTGGCTATAAAACCACTTCCAATAGTTCCGAAACCTATAAGTCCTATGTTAATAGTTTCATTCATCGATATTCCTTCCAATCCCTTTTTATATATTTTTTGGCTGTTTTGTTTATTATGATGGTATCAATTTTTTCTATAATTTTAAATTTTTCAATTTAATGTATTCTCCCAGAGATTCTCGGGTAGTTCCTACAATTAGGCGGTAATATGTTGTTCTGCCGGTAACTTTTTCCAGCTTTCCTTGAGCGATTATCGTTTCCCCGTCTCTGGCTTGACCGGAATAAGTGTGGGTGTAAGAAGCCACTTCTTTAATGGGCACATTTGGGCCTTCTATTATGTTCACATCTTCCACTTGGTAGACTGCTGGGTTGTCAAAGGCAGCCAATGCATCACTTACTGTGGCTTCTAGTTGGGCTGTACCATGGGGTTCATATGTTTCCTCACCATATTTACCCTGGATTTCATCCCATTTTCTAGTGGCTAAAATGTCAAATAAAGTGCCATCTACAACTCCTCTATTATTTTTACGTTTTTCATACCATTTGAATTCATCGTAACTCAAAGTAGAATCTTTAATACGTTTAACGTATAAGCGGGCCCAATAATCATCTGTTATTGGTTTTAAAGGACTATTATTGTCATTTTTTAGTGATTCAAAGGTTTTCATCGCTTTTTGATGATTTTTTAGGCCGTAAACTACAAAATCAATATCAGAAACATGTTGGTTGTACAGGCCAGGTAGTACAGATCCAGAGATGCCTAAATGTTTCTGCCCAATCCCTGCCTCTTCTCTAAAAATATCGGAGACTTTGATTACCTTTAATAGAAGTTCATCAGGTCTGGGATGATTTATGATCTCTTTCAGGCGTTTTGAGGGACTTAATATCTCTTTTACTTTTTTCACGGGGACGCCCATCATCTCAACGCCAGTAACCTTACAATCAAAAAGGTATTCTGTAAAACCATCATTTAAAAAATTGTAAGCTTGTTCTGAGTCCACTTTACTATATCTTGAACCATTAAGAGTTCTGTCTCCATTAGGATCTGGAATGTAACGTAAAAATGAAAGTATCCTGTCATTGGGATGGAGATAGGTGGTGGTAGCAAAGAAAAGATCGTCTTTGGTGTAGATAAAATCTCGAACTCTGGCTTGCATGCATTAATTTAATGAAAGGCAACATTATTAAATATGATAGTTAAAAGACTAATACCTGGCCAAGACCTCAAAGGGTCCTTGGAAGATATCAGGGACAGGAATAATTTAAAATCAGGGATAATTATCTGTATGGTGGGTAGTCTCGATAAAGCAGTTCTCAGAATGTCTGATGGAACGAAAAATATCATAAGTGGGCCATTGGAAATTGTGTCTGCCACTGGGACCTTGGCTATTAATGGGGTTCATATTCACTTGGCGGTTGCTGATGGTAATGGGCATGTTACCGGAGGACATCTCATGGAAGGAAGTACAGTGAATACTACGGTTGAATTATGTGTTTTAGAGTCAGATCAGATTTTTAAACGAGAATTTGATCCTGATACAGGCTTTTATGAACTCGTGATTCTGGATGAGGAATAATATGGTCTGCTTCGATTTTCAAAGTACAATATTTTTTAGGTGATTCTTTGTGAAAATGATAAAACTTGAACCTGGCCTTAAATATGATGGTAGCCAGATAAAACCAATGTGGGCATTCCAGAACTTTGGGGTGAAGGGTTCCAGTATAGTAAACTGGATAGGGCCAATGGATATCAAGTCTGATGAGTTGGTTGATTATGAAGATATGGGTTTGGAGATTAAATCAGATGAAATGATCCATTTTATAGTAGAACACTTCGATGTTCAACCAGCTGATATGAGGCTTTGTTATCACCGGCAACGAATTCTGGTTATGATTGTCCAAGATTTGTTAGATGAGATAGGTATTAAAACCCATAGAAAAGGGGATGATCTCTACTGTGATGATGGTAAATTAACTGTTTCTGTAGCATCATGTTCAGTTAGTAGTATGAAGATCCACTTTGCCATGAACTTAACCACCACCGGAACACCAAAAAATGTTAAAACAACAGGATTACTGGAATGTTCAGGTGAATTAGACATGGACATGATTTCTAAACTCCCAGATAAAGTTTCAAAAACATATATTGATGAGATTGAAGACATTGAAGAAGATATTGCTAAAACCAGAGTATTTTAATTAATATATTTTATTCAATAGAATTATATAAATTTCATAATAAAAAAAGAAGGTTAATAAATGAAAATAGTGATTAACGGAATACACGCTAATTTACGCTTTGCATCTGCGCACATGATCCCCTGTCACGAGTTCTGCGGTGGAATACATGGACACTCCTACCATGTGGATGTAACAGTTGAGGGGGAACGTGGTGGAGAATTTGGATTCGTGGTGGACTTTAAAACAGTTAAGGGACGGGTAAGGGAAATATGCAAAAAATTGGATCATAAACTACTCGTACCTGAAAATAGCAAAGAAATAGAATTTAAAAATATTGATAAGTATGTAGAGTTTTCTATTAAGGATAAAGAATACAAAATCCCCAGAGAAGACTGTTGCCTACTTCCATTACCTTCTACTTCTGCTGAAGCACTGTCAGAGTACTTTGTAGAAAAACTTTTCCAAGCCCTCTCCAGGGAAGGGGCAGATATCCAAGCCATGGAGATCTGTGTGAATGAAGGCATAGGTCAAGGGGCTTGTTTCGAAAAAATTGTTAAATAATGGGGGATTTAATATAAAAGCCCGTATTTCTGAAATATTTTCCAGTCTTCAGGGTGAAGGGATGCTTTTGGGCAGAAGACAAGTCTTTATAAGGTTTTCTGGATGCAACCTTAACTGTAATTATTGTGACACGCCTTTAAGCCGTNATTCGAATTATGGAAATGAATTCGATGTTGAAACGTTATGTCAAAATGTTAATGAACTTATAACTCCGGATTTTCATTCTATTTCACTAACCGGAGGAGAACCATTGTTACATGCGGATTTTATTAAGAATTTCTTAGAAAAATGTAATTTTCCTGTCCTTTTAGAGACAAATGGCTCTTTACCTGATGAACTTAGGAAATTAACAGAATTAATAGATTATGTTTCATTAGATATCAAATTACCTGAACATGAGGCAGTTTCTAACTGGGATGTTCTAATGAAGAGGGAGATTGAATCCATAAAGATATTAATAGAAGAGGGGATAGATACTTACTGTAAGTTGGTAGTACAACCCTCTACACAGACAGACACTGTGGGCTCCATAGCAGCTAGAATCATGGGAGAAATCCCTGCTACGTCCAAATTGCCCCTGGTTATTCAGCCTTCAAGTCCTCTGGAATATTGGGCTGATAAAAATCAGAAGTTACTGGCAATTTCTGAAAAGGCAGGAGAACATTTAAACGTTTTAACTATACCCCAAGTTCATAAGCTTCTTAAACTGAAATAGGAGGTATGTAGATGGAAATGGACACACAAATGACTGTGCACGACGCAATGACTTCAAGTGTAATAACCATAGACCCTGATACAAGTATAGCCCAAGCCGCGGCTATAATGACTCAGAAGAGTATTGGAAGTCTCATTATTAAGAGCAACTCCGAACCAGAAGGACTGGTCACTGAAAGCGATATTATAAGCAAGGTTGTATCTAAGGATATTCAGGCCAGCAAAATGACTGTCGAGGAGATTATGACAAAAAATCTCATTAACATCGACCCTGGAAGCGACCTCAACGAAGCTGCCAGAATCATGGCAAAAAACAATATCCGAAGGCTGCCAGTAGTGAACAATGGAGTTCTTGTTGGTATCTTAACCTCCACTGATGTTATGACAGTTTCACCAGAATTGACTGAAATACTGGTGGAAAACGCCAGGATGGAAAATCAGATTAATTATTCTTCTAATGAAAAATCCGTACCTGGAGCTTGTGAAGTTTGTGGAAATTATGTTGAATACCTCGATGAAGTGGATGGCAAGTACCTGTGTGAGGAGTGCAAGGACGAATTAGAAGGTGAATAATCTTGAACCCGGTGGGACAAATAATGACCCCGGATCCTGTCACCGTATCTGCGGATACCCATGTCACTAAAGTAAGGTCTGTTTTCCGGGAACATGGGTTCCGAACAATTCCTGTTGTATCTGGGAACCGTTTGGAAGGTATTATTACTCGTGGAGACATGTTAAATATCTCTTCAACCAAATCCAACATCGATGCCAGGGGGATCATGGAACAACCCTTAGTGATTACCACTCCTGAAATGGATATAACCTCCCTGATTAAGGAAATTGTAAATTCTGGCACGTTATACGCTCCAGTAGTGGAGTCACAGGATGACATGCATCTGGTGGGAATAGTAACAGTAGCGGATATCATAATGAAATTACTCTACAATGGATCACTACCTGCGAATGAATCCATTGAAGGTATTATGAGTTCTTCAGTTATCACTTGCAATCATGATGATCCGATTTCTCATGTTTGGAAGAGAATGGGTGATTCAGGCGTATCTGGTCTTCCAGTGATTAAAAATAATAAAATTATAGGCATTATCACCAGAATGGACATTATCAAATCGGGTAATGTTCGAATGGGCCGTGAATCCCAATCTCATGAGACCCGAAGGTCAGTTTTGGTGGAAAAAATAATGAGAACCCCACCAGTTGTGGCCATAACCAGCACATCCATTCGCGAAGCCGCTGAAATACTATTGGAATATAATATTGGACGTCTGCCTATTGTAAAAAATCCAATATATGTTAAAAAAGAACCCCGAAGAGCTAAACAAGCCGATCTAATTGGTATAGTTTCAAGGGAAGATATTTTATGGTCGTATCTCAACTGATGTGCCCATCATCTTTTAAATCTGAAGTGGGTGCTGAACTGATTTTAGAGAATCTAAATAGCAATTTTAATGTATCTCATTATTATAAAAAAAATAATTCAAAGTTATTTCGTAATAGAGGTGTATAGATGAGAAAAAAAGAAACCATAAACTTGGTGAAATCAATGGACCGTGGTTCATTGGAATTTGAAACCCACGCATCCCAACATGAGGGAGACGTGATGAGCATAGCAACTAAAAAGGTGGTAACCGCACCTCAAACAGCCACAATAAAGGAAGCAGCTGAAAGAATGGTGAAAAACAAGTTCAGAAGACTTCCAATAACTGATCCTGGTAGTGAAAAGCTTCTTGGAATAGTTACCTCAATGGATATCCTGGACTTCTTAGGAGGTGGGGACAAGTATAAGATTCTTGAGAAAAAACATCATGATAACTTCCCTGCAGCCGTAAACGAACCAGTTAAGATGATTATGACTCGTGAAGTTGAAACCATTAACACTAAAGACTCCATAAACACTGCAGTGGCAAAAATGACAACTAAAGGAGTAGGAGCTCTTCCAATAGTAGATTCTGAACATAAAATAGCTGGAATTGTTTCCGAAAGAGATTTTGTACTTCTGATGGCCGGGGTACTTAATGATGAGCTTGTTGATGACCACATGCAAAAAAATGTAATTACCACCACTCCGGGAACACGCATTGAAGGAGCATCAAAGATCATGGTCAGGAACAAACTTCGCAGAATCCCGGTTGTGGGTGAAGAGCGTAAAACACCACACCCTGAGAAAGAAAAAATAGTGGGTATTGTCACTGCAACGGATATACTGGAATTTCTGGGTAAAAACAGTGCTTTCGAACACATGATAACCAACAGTGCTGAAGAAATTCTCAACACAACCATAACCGAAATAATGGAGTCAGATGTGATCACCGCCAATGCCATGAGTCACTTGGGCGATGTCTGCGATTTAATGGAAGATAAAGGCATTGGAGGACTTCCTGTAGTACAAAATGGTGATTTAAAAGGAATTATTACCGAAAGTGATATATTAAAAGCCATAATTTCATAGTTATGGTTTATTAAAAAATTTTAGGGGCGAACAGCATGATGAAAATCGAGGATGTAATGAACGAGGACGTAGTGTTAGTCAAAGAAAATGAACAAGTAAGTCACGCCCGAAACCTCATGCTCAAACACGGTTACAGTCGTATTTTAGTGGTTGACCAAGAAGGCAAACCAGTGGGCATCCTAACTGAAAAAGATTTAATAAGAAAAATGAGGGCGAATGGACCGCAATGGAAGAGGAGNCCAATAGATAAAATATCAATNCGCAGAGTAATGACATCCCATCCAATAACCATAACTCCTTTCAGGGAGCTAAGGGAAGCAGTTGAGCAAATGATCAAAAACAACATAAGCTCTCTTCCAGTTGTAGACAATGGGGAATTAGTGGGAATAATAACTAAAAGTGACCTAATGGACTTCTACAGCCAAAAATTCGCCAAAAAATGGAAAGTATCACAACTCATGACCAGTGAAGTAGTAACTGTAAATGAAAACCACAGTATAGGTCATGTTATTAGCATAATGGAAGATCACAAAATAGGCAAAGTTATAGTAATGAGGGATAATGAGCCTGTTGGGATAATAACCTCTGGAAACATATCATTTGCCAATGTAGAAGACCCTGAAACTGGGGTTAGCCAAGAAAAAATAGCATTCCTCCACAAAATTGAGGGTCAAGAGAAAAGAAATGTTAGAGAAGTGTCAATGGTTACGGCAGGGGACATAATGACAACTGACCTTATTACAATCAGTCCTGATGAAGACGCATCTAATGCCGCAACTATTATGATAAATAAGGATCTAAGTGGTATTCCAGTTTTGAATAAAGATGAATTAGTTGGAATAATCACAAAAACCGATATTATCAGAGGAATACAATAAATAAAGGGGATAATAAAAATGCATGTCAAAGATATAATGGCCAAAGATGTGGTAGTGGTTGATAAAGACCAAAACATTCATGACGCATTTAAATTAATGAAAAAACACAAAATATCCCGACTACCAGTTATAAACACCAACCAAAATCACAAAAAAGAAATAGTGGGTATAATAACAGAAAAAGATATTGCATTAAGGCTTGGATCATCAAAATATGGTAACCTGTCACCATCACACTTCCATGTGTCCACTGTTATGACTCCTCAACCCTTAACTGCCGAACCCAACCAAGCACTACCTACTGCTGCTGAAACTATGTTGGAAAATGGTATTGGTGGATTAATTGTAGTTGAATCTGGAGACATCGTGGGAATGATCACCAAAAGTGACTTTCTGGAAACATGCCAAGGAAAGCCTTTTAACGAAATCCCCGTGAACGAAAGGATGAACAAAGATTTAACAACTATTGAACCACAAGATAGGCTTGTGCACGCTAGAAGAATTATAATTGATAAAAAAATTGGCAGAATCCCGGTAACTGAAAACGGTGAACTCCAGGGAATGATTACAGCTAAAGATATAGCCTTGGCAATGATGTCCTTCCGTAAAGTAGTTCCAGATAAGTACAAACCAGCCAGGATACGTAACTTACTGGTGGAGGATGTCATGGTTCAAAATGTGAAAACCATATCTGAAGAAACTCCAGTATCCGATGCAGCAATGATTATGTTGGATAATAATTTCAGTGGACTTCCAGTGGCCGGTGATCAGGGCATGACCGGGATAATCACCAAAACTGACTTTTTGAAACTGATAGTGGAACTGGAAAAAGTCTAAAAAAAATCATCCCAATAAATGATATAGGGGCTTATCCCCATTTTTCTTTTTTTTAAATAGATATCAGACTTTAGACAATTAATTATGCGCGAAAAAAACATCCCCAATCTACTAACTCAGGAAAAGGTTTCAAAACTTCTGAACATATCTTCTCAGAAATTAGAAGAAGCATACTGGAAAGGAATTATAAAAAAGTACCAGAAACATGATCTTGATGCAATCCAGTTCAAAAAAGATTTGGGGCCAATTGAATCCGGGACACTGGTAATTGACAAGGGAAATATTCACATTATAAGAGGTTTCCCAAAGATTAGAAGAACACTCCTTTTACAACCAGCATTGAAGAAACATTTCCCTAAAGAAGTGGCTGTTGAAGAGAAGATGAATGGATACAATGTTCGTATAGCTCAGGTAGATCAACAAATAATAGCCTTAACCCGGGGCGGTTATATTTGTCCTTACACCACTCGTAAAGCAACAGAAATACTCTATTTAGATGATTTTTTCCAAGAAAATCCGGAAATGGTGATATGTGGAGAAATGGTGGGCACGTTAAATCCATACGTGTCTCATTATTATCCGGAGATTGGGAAATTAGGTTTCAGAATCTTTGATTTAAGGGAAAAACAAACCAACAACCCACTTACTGTGATGGAAAAGAGAAACTTACTCAAAGAATACGGACTGGAACCAGTCCGTCTGATGGGGATATTTCCAGTTGACGAAGCCCCCGAAACGATCATGGAGATTGTTCGAGATTTAGGTGCTAATAATAGGGAGGGCGTGGTAATGAAAGATCCAATGATGCAGTTGGAACCTTTAAAATACACTTCATCTCAGGCACAAGCATCAGAACTGGAATATGCTTTGAGTTATCCATTTGATTTGGCTCAAGCTTTTCTTTTCAGCAGGATAATTCGGGAAGGATTCCAAGCCTATGAAATGTCTGAATCTACAGATGAACTCTCAGAAAGAGCTTTCAGGATAGGTGAATCAATACTATATCCAATGTTGGAAACAATTAAAAGAGTTAAAAAAGGCGAAATTGCAGCAGAGGATCTGGTAATTGAGGTGGGTAGTGAAAATGAAGCAGAGGAATTTATCCGTCACCTCCGGGATTTGAAGGTTATGGCTAAATTAGTGGAGATTAAAGATGGTAAAGCAGTCATAAGGAGAATACACCAGTCCACCAATGATAGAGTAAATAATTATCTCCATGGTGGATTATATTAACCACTAATTTAATATTACTTTCATAGTTGTCAATTAGATAATCCAATAACAGTTCATGGGAATATATTATGAAAATAGGATTTTTAGGCCCCACAGGGACTTTCACCGAAGAAGCAGCATCCACTATANGGGGNGAACTNGTNCCATATGCCACAATACCTGATGTTTTTCGTGCAGTTCATAAAAAAGAAGTTGATGTTGGTGTTGTTCCTATTGAAAATTCCATTGAAGGTTCAGTTGGTGTAACCCTAGATCTTCTTGCCCATCAATATCTCCTGAAAATTAAAGGGGAAATAATAATCCCCATTAGCCTTAACCTACTTATTAACTCTGGAACCGATTTAAACGACTTGAAAATGGTATACTCCCATTACCAGCCATTATCTCAGTGTCGTATGTTTTTGGAGAAAATGGGGGTTCGGACACAAGCAACAAGAAGCACTGCTGAAGCATCAGAGATCATAAAAGACAAAAAAAATGTGGCTGCCATTGGAACTCGTAGAGCAGCAACTTTGTATGGGCTTAAAATCGCTGCTGAAGATATCCAAGACCATGAAAGTAACATGACTCGTTTTGTGGTCATTGATCATGAAGACCACGTTCCCACTGGCAGGGACAAAACATCTTTAGTTTTATGTTTATCTAACGACCGTCCTGGTGGTCTTTATGAGATATTGGGCGAATTTGCCAGGGAAAAAATTAATTTAACCAAGATAGAATCCAGACCATCAAAGGAAAAACTGGGAAGCTANATCTTCTTTGTGGATTTAGAGGGTCATCATAGTGATTTAAAAGTTGTGAATGTTATAAATAGGATAAGATCAAAGGTAGGATACATAAAGATTTTGGGATCATATCCTCAAGAAGGAGATGATTAAAATAATTTCAGATAGAAAAAAGCTCAATAAACAGTTACAAGAGCTTGAAAATGATTATAATAATGGCAATATTTCTAAAAAGGAATATTTCGCCCGTAAAAGAGACATAGGGCAGGAATTGGAAACCTTGCAAGTAGCAGAAAGAGTGCGCAGGATGCAAGGTAGAATGGGGTCTGAAAAAACTCTTGATTACTGGTCAGACCAGGAAAATGAAAGAAAAAAACAAGCTGAAGAAGCTGAAAAAGAGGAAATGATTAAAAAATATATTACCAACCATGATTCCATTAAAGGTAGAGAAATACCTTCTAAGGGATGGCTGGGTAATAGGGCCAAGATTAGTTTAATTGCCTTTATTGCCCTGGCATTTATAGTGGGAACATCCATGGGATCCTTGCTTATAAATAAACCCTCTGAAGTATCTTCAGTTCCCATGCTGGTTAATGACAGTGCATTCCCACCAGTAGCCAATAATACCACTATCATTACAACCAACTACACTTCTACCATTAATAATACTCCAACCTCCACAAATCCTCAAACACCTAAACCCGAACCTAAACCCGCCCCAAAACCCAAGCCTAAACCACCTGAACCTGAACCTAAACCACCTGAACCTGAACCTAAACCCCAACCTTAACCTAAACCACCTGCACCGACGCCTAGTACTGATACCTGACAATAAAACATTTTTGTCCATTAAATGAACCTACAGAATCAAAATTGATACCAAGAGAGTTAATCCTCAATTTTAAAAAAAACCGTCCATTATATGGATTGCTATATTTAGATATGAAATTAACGAAAATGAGCAATATAAACAATGTAATTCAATGATTTGAAGATATATAATAATTAGTTTTCATCAATAGAGTAAAAAGGTGATTTTAATGAATAAAATTCTCCCAGTAATACTATTTACCATTTTCATGGTGGTCTTGGTTTCAGGATGCATCAATGATGGAAAAGCAAACCAGACCAACAATTTCACCAAATCGGGCATATTCTTCCAATACCCTCAATCATGGGGAGTGGCAAAGGTCAATTCAACTGGGGGAATCGCTGCTGTGGGAGATCCCCAGACCATAGTCAATGGAAAACCCACTACTTCTGTGGTCATCCAGGAATATAATAACACTAATTATTACAGTCTTCAAACAGCCTATGAACAGAATTATTTAAAATTCTTCAACAACACAGGCAAAACCAAGGTTTCAGTGGGAAATTTCACTCTAAACAATGACCAAGCATATGAAACTGTTTACATCTCTTCAGAATCAGGTGTGAAGAAGAAATATCGGGCAGTATGGTTACAAAAAGATAGAAACATCTACGTAATACTTTGCAGTGCCAGGGCAGAAGATTATGATGGTCAAAATGCAAATTTTGACCTAATAATTAACACATTCAGATTATCCTAGTTGAATTGTCATATTATTTTATAATTCTTCCCTATTCCTTTTTATAAATAATAAACAGTTTTATTTTTATAATAAAGGGCAGTTTTATATTTAAATAGAAGTAATGTAGTTATGCAAAAATTTTATATGTTAAACTTGAGACAATATAACTGATATTACTATTATCTTCACAGGGCAGAATAGTGGACGGAAAGTCAATAAATCTGCTTTTATTTTATTGAATCCTGTGGGGTAATTAAGTTCGCCTTCATGTGAAATCCGAAATTTTAGGTTAAATACTATTTAGGTTAGTTTAACTTATTATTATCATCAAATGATACAGAACAATTCTAATACCTACAAATTTCAACTGGATTGGTTGATAAATATGATGAAACAAGCTGTGTGAAGGTTTATAATAATTCATTGTGTCTTAATTGACCTTTAGGATTATCCACATAATATAATAAGGAGGAATTGAGAATGGTATTGCCAATATGCGATGTCTGTTTAAAGAGCGGAATGTTATGTCAAGGTTGTGAGAATAAAATAAAAAGCGGAGAAATAAGTCAACTTGACTTGGACATTGCAAAAATCCTCTACCGTGTGGGTGATGGTAAAATAGGTTTTAAAAGAACTGTTGAGATAGGAGATGTAGTTATTATCATCACCGACAAAGGCCAAGTGGGTAAACTCATAGGCAAGGGTGGTAAAATTGTCAGGGAAATATCTAAAACCGTGGAGAAAAAAGTAAGAGTTGTTGGAGAAAACTCTGATTTGAAGGCAGTAGCCACGGATATATTGGCCCCTGCACGTATTTCTGGAATAAACATAGTTTATGGGAAAGATGGGGAAGAAAAATACAAAATCCGGGTTAGACGGGAGGATGCTCGGCGATTACCTGCCAAAATGGATCTTTTAAATAGCATAATTCAGGAATTAACTGGTGAGAAAACACTGGTGGTCATTGACCGTAATAACTAGTTAAAGGATTTAACAAGTTACATGAAAATTAATAGGGGTTAAAATCTGATGAGAATTGTGCTCTGCGTCACCGGTAGTGTGGCTGCTGTTGAAACTGTAAAACTAGCCAGAGAGCTTAAAAGAAAAGGATTCCAAGTTAAGTGTTTCATGAGTGACGGAGCCTGTGACATTATTAACCCAAATGCCCTGGAATTTGCCACAGGGGAACCAGTGGTCACCAAACTCACTGGCAAGATAGAACATGTTAAATTTGCAGCTGAAGATCTGATTCTGGTAGCCCCGGCAACAGCCAATGTAATAAGTAAATTTGCCTACAAAATTGCGGATAACCCTATTAACACTCTTCTAGTAACTGCTAGTGGCTACGGGACACCTATTATTTTTGTTCCCTCCATGCACCAGTCCATGCACCGGGCTGTTCATGAAAATATTCAAAAACTCAAAAAAGAGGGAATTATTTTCATCCAACCTCTTGAGGAGGAAAATAAGGCTAAATTCCCTTCTATTGATGACATTTTGCTCCATGTTCAGAAATCCACCTCATCAGGAGATTTAGTTGGTCAAAAGGTTCTGGTAAGTGCTGGTGGAACTTATGAAGAGATTGATCCAGTTAGGGGCATAACCAATCGCAGTTCTGGTAAAATGGGGTTGGAATTGGCCAAAGAAACCTTCCGCAGGGGTGCTGATGTAACCCTGGTAACTGGAAAGATGGATGTGGCTGTTCCTACTGTTTTTAACCAAATCAAGGTGGAATCTTCCTATCAGATGCAGAGTGAACTTGAAAGAATTCTTGTTGATCAGGATATTTTCATAGCTGCAGCAGCAGTGTCTGATTTCACATTGGACAAACAGGAATCCAAGATATCATCAAAGCGTAAGCTCTCCCTAAAATTAAAACCAGCTCCTAAAATAATTAATAAAGCAAAGAAATACAACCCAAATATATTTTTAGTGGGTTTCAAGGCAGAATATGACGTTTCTCAAGAAGAACTAGTGAAATCTGCCGGTTTGCGGTTGAAAGAGGCTGATGCCGACTTGATGGTGGCTAATGATGTGGCAGTAGAAGGAGCAGGATTCGGTTCGGACCAGAACAAAGTGGTGTTGGTTGATGACGAAGTGTTGGATATTCCTCAAAGCACCAAAGAAGAAATAGCATCATTAGTTGTTGACAGAATCGTGGAAAAATTCCTTAAAATATTTGAGTAAATTTTATTAAAAGGTAATTTAACTGGTTGTTTTACTCATTTCCCGTTTTTTAGTATTAGTTTTTCAAAAAAATTTATTTTAATTTGATAAAAGTTAAGTGTAAATGGCTGTACATTTCCTTATTATGGATAAAAAAATCAAAGACCTAAGTTCTTCTTTAAGTGATAAAACTATTTTTTTTAATTTAAAAAGCAAATTCACAAACCAGACAGCGGTGGTCCTTCTCATAAGGATCCAAATCCACTTTATCTAAAACCCTAAAGCCATGTTCTTTTAACTTAGATGCTTCTTCACGGAATATTTGCCGAGGTTTACGGGTTACATCAATACTCCTGGCTTTTATCATAAATATGCCTTGACCCTCTTCTTTTAGATACATTCTCATGTTATCCATGAATATTCTAGTTTGGTTAGGTTGGGCAACGTCAGAGTAGAGGATGTCCACCTTCTCCAGTAATCCCCGGTAGTTGTGTGGTTTGCTGGCATCTTCCAGGAGNGGTATCATGTTTTCCCGACCACGGCAAACATTTAAAAGCTCCCTCATCATGCGGGGTGAGAACTCAACACAGTAAATCATACCCTCTGTGACTATGTCCGAGAGATGAGAGGGGGTAGTACCTGCAGAAGCTCCTAAATACAGAATTTTGGAATTTACTTTTACTGGAAACTTTTCCAACCCTTTAAGTATGGCTGCAGCCAGTTTTGAACGGCGAGGCTCCCANAAACGGCATTCAGTATCCTCANATTCGGCCAGTTTCTCTCCATAAACCCTTACTCCTGGGTTGAGATTGCAAGTGGCTAAGTGGCCGTCCAGTTCATATATTCCGGTAAATTCAGTTAATATTTGCCTATCTTCCATTTTTTTATTCCTCTAAAATTATTCCTAAAAATTTCTGCAAATCATTTTTTTTAATTCAGATGATATAAGAGTTTACTTAAAAACTTTCAGGGGGTCCTGAATTTTTCATGGTATCTTCTGACTCATTAAATAATNTATAATTCAGTAAGAGTAATCTCCCTTATTATACCGAAATTTATCCTTTTTTCTTTTCCTTTTTTTTCCCTGTTTTTTCTTCTTTTCTGATTTTCCCGTTCTTTTAGGGAAAGGATTTGATTTTTTGATTTCTTCCAGTTTAATTTGGAATCCTTCTTTAATTGAAGGATCATATTCTCCGGAGAAATAATCCTTACGCGCGGCCAAACTTATCTTACCGGCTAGTGCCCTGGCAACTTTTCCCCGAATCCACCACCGGGAGCCACGAACATCTGGGTGCTGGTAGATCAGTCCATGTTTTGGGGGTTTCTCACCAGTCTTTAAGTGGCGGAAAAGCGCCTTCTCTGCTCCTAAAATCTGTACTGTACTGGAAGGTAAAAGCGCTAATCTCCGAATCCCTCCAGTATGCGCTATAATCTTAGCACCAAGTGATGGTCCTGTGAGGTCCCGTAGGTTGGGTGCCATTTCTTCCATTTTTTGGTCAACATAGTTAGCAATGGATTTTTTAGATTTTTGCATGGATTCAATTGTCTGGGCAAATCCCCTGATCACCTCCAAATCAGTTTTTGATAATTCTGCACCTAGACTAACCCAGGAATCCTCGTCAAAATCAAGTGATCCTGAATTTATAATAGCATCACGGGTCCCATACTTCGAAACTAACTCTACATACTGTGAATGGTCACTCACCTGATCCAGTTCTGGGAAGTGGATCGGATACCATTCTCTGATCCTCTCCACCAATTTTACTTCAGATTCTTCCAACTCTTCAACTGAATGGATAGCTTGGATAAGGAGGAGATCATCGGACTCAGAAGACTCTTTAAGTTTTATTTCAGTTATCTGCATTGATAATTGTCGGATGATATCTTTAAGTTCATTTTTTGTATTTAAAAATCCAGTTTCAAGAAGAACTTCATCCAAGTTTGATCTTAAATAGTCTCCCCCTTTACTGGGGATTTTAAAACTCAATTTGGAATGATATTTAAGGTTACGGTAGTGATAGCTGCTTTTATCAGTTTCAACAATGATTTCATCACATCTTTTGCCTATTTTGTCTAAAAGATGGGTTTCTTCAAAACTGATAGATTTTTCTTGCATTTCAACCCATTTTTTTAGGAGATCTGAATTTGGGAAAAGTTCATAATCCAGGAGGTTAAAATCTTCATCTAAGGCCATGAAGCCTGCAAAACAACTAACAATATAACACTTCATAGAATTTAATGTGTATTTAAAATGATTTAAACCTTCCAAAATTAAAAGATTATTTGAAAAAAAAATTCTATATAAATGATAACATGGATTTAATTTTCCATTTAAGGGTGTAATCATGCTGGAAGTAGAAATATGCCAGATGAAAATGAAAAATCCAACTGCACTAGCTGCTGGGGTTCTTGGAAGCACAGCTTCATCACTTAACTGGGCATCAAGGAGTGGAGTTGGTGCTGTAGTTACGAAATCATTTGGATTGGAACCTAACAAGGGATACTCCAACCCTACCACTGTAGATGTGGAAGGGGGCATAATAAATGCCATAGGTTTATCAAATCCAGGAGTGGATATTTTCACGGAAGAATTAAAGAAACTTGATGGAAATGTTCCGCAAATCGCATCAATATATGGTTCCACACCTGAAGAGTTCTCCCAAATCGCCAGTAAGGTGGATAAATTAGTGGATGCCTTGGAACTCAACGTGTCCTGCCCCCATGCCATGGAAGGATGCGGGGCAGCAATTGGCCAAGATCCTAATTTAACTATTCGGNTAGTTGAAGCTGTTAAAAAATCAGTTAAATCTCCAGTGATAGTCAAATTAACTCCTAATGTCACTGATATTGTNGAAATTGCTCGTGCTGCTGAAAGTGGCGGGGCTGATGCCTTAACCTTAATAAATTCCCTGGGACCNGGGATGCGAATCGATTTAGAAACAGCTAATCCCATTCTTTCAAACCGTTTCGGTGGAATGTCAGGGCCTGCCATAAAACCAGTGGCCTTAAGATGTGTTTATCAAGTTCATCAAGCAGTTAATCTGCCAATAATGGGAGTGGGGGGTATAATGAATTACCAAGATGTAGTTGAATTCTTATATGCTGGAGCTAGCTGCGTGCAAGTGGGTACTGCAGTTATGTACCATGGACTGGAAGTTTTCAGGGAAATAACAAGTGATTTGGAGAAATTCATGATGCGTAAAGGTTACCAGCGGGTGGATGAGATGGTGGGACTGGCACATCAGAAATAAACCCAAACCATCACAGGTGGTGAAAACCCAATTAAACAAAAGGAAGGATATGTTATGTTAAAAACTGATATCAAACATTTTCCACAAGTACTAAAAATCAAAAGGATAGTTGAAGAATCACCAACAGTTAAAACCTTCTATTTCCCCTGGAAATTTACAGATGAGACTCCTGGTCAGTTTTTAATGTTATGGAATTTTCAGGATGAAAAACCCATGTCCATTTCCAGTATTGATCCAGTCAATGATGAAGTGGGAGTTTCAGTTAAGATGGTGGGACCCTTCACCCAATCACTTCATAAGCTCCATGAAAATGATCTTTTAGGATTAAGAGGGCCATATGGGACAGGATTCCAGATTGCAGGTTCAAGGGTTCTGGCAGTAGGGGGTGGGATTGGAATGGCACCCATAGCTGCATTCACTGATGAAGCATCAAAAAGGGGGGTAGAAATGGATGTTATCACTGCAGCCACTACAAAAAAAGAAATTTTATTCCAGGAACGGCTCAATACCACTGGAGTTAATGTAATGGCAACTACGGATGACGGGAGTCATGGATTTTGCGGTTTTGCCACTGAACTTGTCGAAAAACTCATAAAACAAGAAGATTATGATATGATGGTGGTTTGTGGTCCTGAAATTATGATGAAAAAACTTTTAGACATCTCCAACCAATACCAACTCCCAACCCAGTTTTCCATTGAGCGTTATATGAAGTGTGCACTGGGAATTTGTGGGCAATGCTGTGTGGATGATGTGGGTTGGAGGATATGTGTTGAAGGCCCTGTATTCTGGGGAGATCAGCTGNTGATGATTTCTGAGTTTGGTAAATATCACCGGGATTCTTCAGGTATTAGAAAACAGTTTTAGGATCAAAAATTTCCAGTTTTACTAAGAAAACCTTTATTGGTATTATGAAGGTATTTAATTATGAATACTGTGTGGAATGATTATTGTGATTGATAATCTAAAAGGAACCTTAACATCGGCTGTCTTTGTAATCATATTGCTCCTTTTTTTATCCTTTTTAGTTATCACTCCTATGTTAAGTATGATTGTGCTGGCTGCTGTTTTTGCATATGCAGTGCGCCCCATAGCCAAGATACTGCAACCTTACATAAAGTTCCATTCACTGGCCATAACAGTGGGCATGGTGGTGGTCATATTTCCTTTAATTGCCATTCTTTTTTACTCTATTGAAGCCCTTGCACAGTCTGCTCCTTCACTGGTTGCGGCTGCAGAATCAATTAATATTAAAAACTTTACAGTTTCTTCCATTCAAAATTCCCCACAATTTCAACAATACATCCCAACTGGTGTGTATCCTTATCTAGGATCATTATCCCGTGTTTTTGAAGCTGCCTTTTCGGATATTGTTAGTAGAATCACTTCTTACTTGGTTGGTTTAGTGCAGTCATTACCCAATCTAGCTTTGGAACTTTTTGTTTTCTTTGTTGCAACATTTTATTTGGCTAGAGATGGGGATAAACTATGGGCTTATGTTGATTTTTTCATACCACAGGATAGGAAGGGGTTTTTTGATAATCTCTTCCGTGAAGTTGATAATGTTTTAAAGAGCATCTTCTTTGGACATTTCTTGTCAGCGATGATTGTGGGTTTGATTTCCGGAATTGGGTTTTACTTGTTGGGTTATCCTTATTCCTTGTTTCTGGGAATTCTAACTGGATTTTGTCAAGTAATGCCTTTTGTAGGTCATTGGCCTACTTATGGTGCTGTAGCCATTTATGACATAATTCATGGCAATTTCATCCGATTAATTCTAGTTGTTATTTTAAGCATAGCTCTTAGTGTGTTGGACATGTACTTGAGGCCTCAGATTTCAGGTAAATATGCAGACATACACCCTATGATATTCCTTTTGGGATTCATATGCGGACCATTGCTATTGGGCTTGGTTGGATTTATTATCGGACCATTGGTTTTGGGAGTGGCTTATGCTGCTGTTTTGGCTTATAAAGAGTCTAAAGACGTTGAAAAAGAAAATGATGCAGATAAATAGCAACTTAATTAAGAACTAAAAAAAATCCTGTTTTTATCACGAAAAATTCCTTTAGCACATTTTTTTTTACATTCCCAATTATAACAAGGAGATATACTTTTTCAATGACATAAATAAAATTTTCTGGGCCTATGCCCAAAACAAAATCGATCAAGGT
>JGI24710J26742_10001278_pt1 | contig 23304 bp, 20 predicted proteins | sample BioPla2DNA2_FD_26742 | JGI IMG/M metagenome (IMG submission 26742) | reverse complement strand
GCTTGTATAGAGGCATTTGAGTCATTAATGACAATAAGTACATTTTCAAATAAATGTTTCACTATACTACTCCTTTGTGCATGCAAAAAAGATATTTTCTTACACCATTTTTTTTCTAAGGCTGTTGCAACAAGATTAGTTTTATTCTATGAGCGCCCATGCTTTGACTTTAGCGCTTTTAAGACAAAGATGCTCTCACGCTCCCGTTCTTCCAAAATCGTTTCTATATAGTCCTTCGTTTCCTTCGTTTGCGGAATAACCATTTTTTCCAAGGCATTTACTCGCCTTTGTGTTTTTTTTACCTCAGTTGCAAGGCGCCAGGCTATCGTTCGAATCGAAGCCATTTCTGTAAGCAACTTTAACAATTCAAAAAATTCAGCCATAACAGCATCGGTTTCAGCAAATGAATCGACAAAAGAATAAAACAACTCCCGCTTAGGTAGGGCAACAGAAACAGAAGAAAAACTCATGCCACCAGCTGACATTTCTTTTTCATGGATTTGAAAGTCGTACTGAACTGCTTGCGATAATCGCTCAACGGTATCAACACCGGTAACAAGGAGCATTTTTCGCAAAGCAGGAAAGGCTTTTTCAACTTGGGCATTGATTCTTTGCTCAAGCAACTTTACTTGCTCAACCATACGCATCAATTCCATAACCAAAATTTCTCGTTTTTGTTCGAGCAGTTCGTATCCATCTTGTGAAATAGCAAGCTGTTCATTCATAACGAGAAGATTTGATTTTGTCGGTGCAATATTTAGTCGTGCCATACCTATGCCTCTTAAAAAAGTATACCATACTACGCTTTTTATTAAAACCTTTTAAAAAATATTTTTATTCTTTTTTAGGTTTATAAAAATCTCAGGTAAACTAATGCTTTGTTTTACGAAAGCTGCTCTGGTCCCAAGTATTTATCTATCAGTTTTTTATCAATCCTATAAAGCTCTGAACGTGGAAGTAAGGAAAGCATCTGCCAACCAGCATCAAGCGTTTCGGCTATACTTCGATCTTCTTCTTCTTTTTGAGAAAAAAACTCCATTTCAAGCTTGTTCCCAAAGTCTAAGTACTGCTTATCGAGAGGCGATAATTCTTCCTCCCCAATAATCGCAGCAAGGTTACGAATCGATTTTACCTTAGAATAGGCAGCAAAAAGCTGACTTGAAACATCCTTGTGGTCATCTCGCGTCATTCCTTCTCCTATACCGTCTTTCATAAGACGAGATAAGCTCGGAAGTCCCGCAACAGGCGGATAAATACCTTTTTGATACATTTCCCTATCTAATACAATTTGTCCTTCAGTGATATAACCAGTAAGGTCAGGAATGGGATGAGAAATATCATCATTCGGCATGGTTAAAATAGGAATTTGTGTGATAGAACCACTTGAGCCCTTGATCTTTCCTGCCCGCTCGTATAATTCAGCTAAATCCGAATACAAGTAGCCAGGATAGCCTTTTCTGCCCGGAACTTCTCCTCGTGTCGTTGAAATTTCTCGAAGTGCTTCACAGTAGTTTGTCATATCGGTCATAACAACGAGGACGTGCATGTTTTTTTCAAAGGCTAGATATTCTGCGGCGGTCAGCGCACAACGAGGCGTAATAATACGCTCAATCGAAGGAGCATCGGCGAGGGATTGAAAAAGTACAACACGAGATAAAACGCCCGATTGCTCAAAGGTGTCGACAAAAAAGCGTGCAACGTCGTACTTAATTCCCATGCCAGCAAAAACCATTACAAATTCTTCATCTGCACTTAAAATTTTTGCTTGGCGAATAATCTGTGCTGCAAGTCTATTGTGTGGCAAGCCGTTTCCAGAAAAAATGGGAAGTTTTTGCCCACGAATAAGGGTGTTCATTCCATCGATGGAGCTCACTCCCGTTTGAATAAAATCTCTCGGATATTCCCGTGCATAGGGATTTAAAGGCAAGCCGTTTACATTGCGCTTTGTCGATGAAATAATCTCATCGTAGCCGTCGATGGGTTTTCCAAGTCCGTTAAAAACACGACCGAGTAAGCCCTCCCCNACACGNANCTCCATGGGTTCTTCTAAAAACTCTATACTTGTTTCATCGAGGTCTAAGCCATTCGTCGAACCAAACACTTGTACAACAGCCATATCTTCAGAAATGTCGATAATTCGTCCCGTCTTTTTTTCACCAAGTCGGTCTCGCACATAAACTATTTCACCAAAAAAGCTATTTTCGCTACGCTTTACAATAACAATTGGTCCGTCAACTGTTTTTAGACCCTTATATTCTACACCTTTCATTAAATCACCGCCTTACGGTAAATATGCTCAATTGTCGAAAATTCTTCATCCATCTTCATTCGCACCTTCGTTATTTCATCAAGAGCATCATTTGGCACAGATGTTTTTATACGAATAATATCTTCTCGTATCGAAAGAGCGCTTATTTTTAGCAAGGGCGAGCCATTTTTTATGAGGGCGGCACTTCGCTCGTAAAACTGCATCATTAAATCGATAATGAGTATTTGTTTTTCAGGAACGGAAAAAACGTCAATGTCATCAAAAGCATTTTGCTGCAAAAAGCCATTTTTTATCATTTCTGAAACAATGAGTACTAAACGCTCAGAATCGGGAAGTGCATCGGGGCCGATGAGGCGCACAATCTGTTGCAATCGCTCTTCTCGCTTGAGTAAATCAAGAGCTTTTCCACGAATCTCTGCCCAACGTGGGTCAAGGTTATCCCACCAGGAGCGCACTTCCTCTGCGTATTCAGAGTAGGATTCAATCCATCCGATTGCAGGATAATGCCGTGCATTTGCCAAGTCGCGATCGAGTGCCCAAAAGCATCGGATAAAGCGTTTTGTATGTTGTGTTACCGGCTCTGAAAAGTCCCCTCCAGGAGGAGAAACTGCACCGATAATAGAAACAGAGCCTTCTTTTTTACTAAGACTAATAATACGACCTGCTCTTTCATAAAACTCTGCAAGACGCGTGGGAAGATATGCCGGAAAGCCTTCTTCAGCAGGCATTTCTTCCATACGCCCTGAAAGTTCACGAAGTGCCTCTGCCCAACGGACTCGTTGAGTCAGCCATAATCGCAACAGCGAGTCCCATGTCGCGGTAGTATTCTGCCAGGGTTATACCCGAGTACAAGGAAACTTCACGAGCAGCAACGGGCATATTCGAGGTGTTTGCAATGAGAATTGTCCGCTCCATAAGTGATCGCCCGGTTCGCGGGTCAATGAGGGATGGAAACTCGGTAAGCACATCGGTCATCTCATTGCCCCGCTCACCACAACCTATGTAGACAATAATGTCTGCATCACACCACTTTGCGATAGCGTGCTGTGTCATAGTTTTTCCCGTACCAAAGCCGCCGGGAATTGCTGCAGTTCCGCCTTTCGAAAGCGGAAAAAAGACATCTATAATTCTTTGTCCTGTAATCAATGGCTCTGAAACCATCAGTTTTTCTGCAAAGGGTCGGGGTTTTCGCACTGGCCAATAATGGGCGAGCTTGATTTCCTCCCCTAGTTCGGTTTTTGCTATTGTCTCGTTTATGCTATAGTCCCCTTGTGGAGAAAAGGAAACAAGGCGTTTTCCTCGAATAAAGGGCGGAACCATAATACTATGTTTTACTGAAGACGTTTCCTGCACAAAACCAATGCTCATGCCCGCTTCTATTTTATACAGTGTTTTTCCACTGCCATCTATCTCTGTTTTTAAGTCATCGTTTGGGTTAAATGTCCATTTCTTTTCCGTATCAAGGGCCTCAAGGCGCTCTCCTGGAAGTAAAAAAGCGCCGCTTTTTTCATACATTTCTTTTAAAGGTCGTTGAATACCATCATAAATAGTTCCAATAAGTCCTGGACCTAAGTGTACAGAAAGCGCTCTTTGTTGACTAACAACTTTTTCGCCAACACGCATACCAGTTGTATCTTCGTATACTTGAACGGTTGCAAGACCCTTATTTTGGCGTATTACTTCCCCGATAAGTTTTGCTTCCCCTACATCTACAACATCATATAAGCCACAACTATCTAAACCACTCGCATATACAATGGGGCCAGATATTCTCGTAATTTTACCTTCAATCATTCTGGAAGCCTCCCTGAAAACAAGGCATCGACTAATTCAAAGGAATAGGTATCGATTAAGCCTTCTATAAGCTCTTCAAGCATAACCCGACAGACAATGGAGCCATCTTTCGCTTCTAAAACAAAGCCTTCAGGTTTATATCCTTCTACGGAATTTTTATGTAATATGCCTGTTTCACAGACTTTTAAACTTTCTATATCTATACTTTTTTTTCCAAACACATTTGTAACGATGCTCACAAGTGCATCCTTGTCATAATAGCATTCCTTTACGATAAAAGACGGTTCAGCAATAACATCGCTATATGAACGAAGCATAGATTCATAGACCTTGTTTTTTTCTTCCAAAGGGAGAGACATAATATGTGTGTACATTTGCTTTCGGACACTTTCTGTTTGGAAAGAAACCTTAAAACGTTGTTTTTTTAAAGGAATTTTTGCATCGAGGTCTTTTTTGAAATACGCTAATTTATTTTGAAAAACAAGTTCTTTTTCTTGTCTTAAAGCATCAATTTTTTGTGATACAGAAGAAAGAATTTTTTCTGCTTCTTTATCAGCAGACTGTAAAATATGCTCAGCCTTCACTCTGGCATCTTCGAGTATTTCTTTATCCAGTAATTCGGTAGATCTCAGTTCTTCCATTTATCACCATCCTAAATATGTATACCAATCGCTTCACGAATTGCATCGGTAAGGGATTTTTTCCCTTCGATATGTCCGTGGAGACCAGGTATTTCTACAATGAGGGGAAATGAGCCCTTCATTTGCCACTGACGAATTTCGTCTTCAATCATTGAGGCAGCCTCTTCTGTTAAAATAAGAATTTTCGGCCTTTCGCTCAAAACAGGTGCATGCAAGTCTCTCGAACCTTTGCCCGTAAGTCGTTCAAAGACTTCGAGCATCTCGGTTCGATTTGAGACAGTTTCACCAGCAACACCAACAAGAGAAAAAGCTAANACAAGTTCTCTTTCGCCAATAAAAAAATATTGCACTCGGTATTTCCGTTTTAACTACAGAATAAGAATGAGAAGTCCAACAAGGAAGCCCCACAAACAAATACCTTCTGCAAGCCCAACGAAGGGAAGCGCTTTACCAGAAAGTTCTGCATTTTCACTCATAGCACCCATAGCAGCTGCACCGATTTTCGCAACAGCCATGCCACCAGCGACACAAGCAAAACCAACTGCAAGGGCTGCGGCGAGGTATTTCACCCAAGAAAAATCTGTTACGTTTTGAACTGTTTCTGCTTCAGCAAAAAGCATAGCGCTTGAAAGCAGGAGCATACAGAACATTAAAACTGCAATTTTCTTTTTCATTTTTACTCCATCTTTGTACTTCACCTTAGATACAGAAGTACGATAATATTAGCAGGTTTGCAACGCAAACATTTATATAAAGGCTTTCGCCTTATCTATCCTTTTGCACCTTTGTAGACAAAGACAAAGGGTTCAAATTCTCTTCCCGCTTCACTAAAGAACTTTGAAAAGAATTCATAGTATTGNAATCGAACAACTTGAATGGCGACAATCATACCTTCCAAAACAATAACAATGAGGTTTCCAACAATCGAAACCAAAACACCGCCAACTATTCCAAATAGCGTTCCGCTCGATTGTACCAAGGCAGTCATGGAAAAAATGATATAACCCAAAACCGCGTGAGCAAGTGCAAAGGCGCCCACACGTAAAAAACTCACCGAGTTAGAAAGATAACTGGAAAGTACTTCGAGTATTTCAACAAGCCCTTCGATTATCGCTGTTCCAATTCCTAATGGGAAAATGGGTTTTTGCTTTGTAAAAAGCCTTTCAAGAGGATGAGCAAAAAAGACACCAAAAAGAGTGATTCCTATAGCTATCCAATCGTAGAGCATAAAAGTCGACTTAAAAGCAAAGATCCGAATAATAACAAAGGCAATGTACCAGTAAAAAAGCAAGCCAAACATACCTGTTTTACCAAAAACAGCTTTTTCAGGTTTTTTGAGTAAAAAATTATTGACAATATTTATTATTAAACCTATGGAATTTATAATAAAGCCATTCGCTATGGTAAACAAAAAGAAATAAAAGAGCTTATCGAGGGAATCAGCTGCGGGCATGAGATNTAAGACTCTGTCTTGGCTTTCACCAAAGAGCCCGGTAACAAACCGCCCAAAGGGAATAAGTACATGCTCATTTGCAAAAAATTCTCCTGTAAGTAGCCCCATAATAGTACTACTACAACCTATCGCTATAAAAATAGCCCCAAACTTTGGATCTACGGGGAATTTTTTTATTACCCCTACTGTCATTAGGATACCAATTAAAAGAAACACAAGTCCCTGGCCCGCATCGCCGAACATAATTCCAAACAAAATAGTAAAGAAAAAGGCAACGAGCGGAGTTGGATCTATAGTTCCGTATAAAGGAGCGCCATAGCTAAAAACCATTCTCTCAAAGGCTGAAACAAACTTACCATGTTGTAGCTTTACCGGCACCTTTTCTTGCCCAGCACGAACAGACGGAACCTCTTCAGGTTGATATTGCCGTATTGCAATTCGCCCCTCGGAAAGATTGTCTAAATCACTCGTAAAGCCACGCATATGACTTTTGGGTATCCAACCTGTTATACGATAGACATATTGTGTTGCCTCTAAACGAGATTGCATAGAAGCAACTTGCATAGCCAAAGAATAGGAGCTTAACAATGTATAGATTTCATCAGTATGTAGTTGAGCAAAGTTACGTTTTTCTGTTTCGATTGCTTCAAGTTCTTTTGCCGCAGCATCTAACTTTTCTTTCATTCCAACTATGACATCATCAGGAATTCCTTGAAAGTTTTCTGGAATTTCCAGAGGCACAAAGCCAGCACGTTTTAATTCAGCATCGAGAGCAAAGCGACCTTTTTTAGAGGCGGCTGCGAGAATACGTGTTTTATCTTCACCGAGTGGAATAATGAGCCCTCTATCTCCAAGGGAAAAAGAAAGCGAATCTATAGCGGCAGGATCTATTTTTCCAATACGTATTGATAAAAAAGAAAGGTATTCAAGCTCAGAATAAGGTAATTTTAAGTTAGAAAAAGAAAGCGCCTCTTGATAGGTTTCTTCCAATCTTTGTTTCGCTTCTTTTGCCCCTATTTCCCTTTCTCGTAAATCACGAACTGAAGCACTCAGCTCCTTTACGCGTGCTGCTTCGCCTTCTGTGGGAAGACTTGCACCTTCAACAAAGGTTTCTAAATCTTCTATATGTAAATAAGAGCGGATATCTTGCAAGGAGTCAAAAGCTCTCGATTCTTCACTTGTTTCCGCAGCTTTTTCATCATCAATATGTGATTGAAACTGAAAATCACCTTTTTTCCCCAAGTATTCTAATACAAAACTAATGTCTCGTTTGTGAATCATCAATTCTATGAGCTGCATAGATACTGTTCGTGCCATACGTCCTCCTCTGGCTAAGTCATATACTCAGAAAGTTCTTCTTCACTCACATTTAAACGCAAAGCTTGCACCGCTGTCCGCACATAGGAAACTTCTGCTTGCTTTACTTTAAACCAACACACTAAAACCATCGCCGTAAACGGATATTTTCGAAAATTCTTCAAGGCTTTTTTTGTCAAATAGCCTTCCGCCGCTTGTGCGACCCACTTTGGATCGATAGACCATATTTCATCTGGTTCATGGCGATTGAGAAAACGCCTATATTCCCAATCTTTCCAATCAGCAAAAGAATCTATTTCCTTATCTAAAATTTGTACAGCAGGTCCTGCTAAAATATCTTTTTCATCAGGATTATCTTTTAAGCCTGCCAAAAAAGGTATAATAGCTTCGGCATCATAGCCATAATAATACTTTAAGCGAAGAGCCCAAAGAATATTTTGTATAACGATATCTTCTTTGATAAAAGCTTGTACCGGTGCACGCTCTGCAGCAGGTAGACGCTGTACAGAAGCCCATAAACTTCGAATATACTGTACATCCAGTGCATGGTCTCTCGTTTTAAGCTCTTTTACCTTGGGAATAGTATCATACCAAGCAAAAACAGTATTTTCTGTCATTTTTTTTATATCTGGCCACTTACTATAATCAAGGATGGAAAAAGACTGCAAGTCAATAATCTCGGGCATCTGCGTTTTATTGTTCATTAAAGCGGATGAAATAAGCTTGAGATTATTGTATTCATATACTTGTAAAAGCTGGACGAGGACAGGGTCGGGCTTTGCATAATAAGACAAAAGCTGTGTAAAATCGGAAACAAAGACTTCCTCAGCTTTTTTTTCGATTGTTTGTGCCAAAAGATATTCGGGCAGAAGAGGCACTTCATCTTCAAAAAGAAGTTTCCACAAGTCTTGTAGTTTTTTTTCTTGAAATATACTTAAAAAGCGATTCCCGACAAAAGATTTAGAAAGCATCCCAGAAGCCTTTGCAAAAACAAAGGCATGTGCCGCCGACTTATCCATATCTACCTTATTAACCTTTTATCCAGTAATTCTAAAAACAAGGTGCGAAGTGCTTCTGTATCTTGTGGAGTTTCAGTAATTTCACGAACAAAGTCGTTAAAATCTTTTTCGTATTGTTCTTTAAGGGCAAGGCTTTTTTTAGTATAGTCAGCTTCAAGCTCTTTCATAAGCTTTTCATAAGCTTCTTTAAATTGCGAATCAACCTCGGTTCGTGCCTTTGTTAAACGTGCGTCAGCTTCTACGTGCGCTTGATGCATAAATTCAGCCGCCCTTTTTTCAATTTCAATAAGATGACTTATAACATCGGCACCAGCCATTATGATCCCCCTAAATTATCTTCTTTTCAGCCATTTTTTTTTCGTATGATTTTATAAGTTCGTGAACATCAACAGCCGTATTTTGTTCCAATATCCCTTGTAAAAATGCACGTTCATTGAGTATGAGTGCTAATTGCTTTAAGACTTGTAAATAACCAAGGCTATCCTCACTTGAGGCAACAATCATAAAAACGAGGTGAACAGGATTTAAATCGAGTGCATTGTACTCTATACCCTTTTGGGAAACACCGATTGCGCCTCGCACTCCCTGAATGCCCTTTATTTTACAATGTGGCAGGGCAACACCTTTTTTTATACCAGTACTCATCAAACGCTCTCTTTCTTGCAAAGCGAAAAGTATTTCATTTCTATTCAATGAGGGTTCTGAAGAAACTAAGACTTCTATAAGTTCTTCAAAAACCTCATCTTTAAAATCGCTTTCTAAATCGAGCTTTATTGCCTTAGGATTAAAAATCTTTCCTAAAAACATCTGCGTACCGTAACTAGGAGTCTGTGTCTGCAGATTCTAAAAGGCTCGGTGCGGGATTGTCGGCGCTTGTTTCTTCTAACCAATATTCGATTTCTGTTCCTGAAGCATCTTGTGCACGAGCAGCATCTTCAAGACCCTTTGCATCAACTGATGGAGCTTTGTTCAATAAAGCAAGTCCAATACTCAAGGCAAAAAAAAGTGTAACTAAGACATAGGTTGTTCGTGTGAGCACATTTCCAGCTCTTGACCCAAAAGCAACATTACTTGCTCCGCCTAAAAGCCCACCTAAGCCATCGCCTTCTTCATTTTGTAAAAGTACAATCGCCACAAGTAAAAGACAGACAATAATAAATGCTATGAGTAAAATAATTCCTAAAACACCCATATAAAAACTCCATAGTTAAAAATTGTTAAAATAGTATATTTTGATATTTCATTTTACCGTAAATAAAAAAAAAGTACAAGGGTATAATGAAAATAGCCTTGTACCTTTCTTAGATTTTAGAAAATCTCGTTTTCTAGTAGGCTTTACAAATTGCTTCAAAGGTGTCGACTTTTAAAGCTGCACCACCGATTAAACCGCCGTCAATATCCTTTTGAGCGAGTAAATCTTTTGCATTTCCTGCATTCATGGAACCACCGTACTGAATAATCGTTGCATCTGCCACTTCTTTGTCAAAAAGTGAGGCGAGTACGTCTCGTACATAGGCATGAATAGCTTGTGCATCTTCTGGCGTCGCCGTCTTTCCTGTTCCAATCGCCCAGACTGGTTCATAGGCTATAACGACGTTTTTCATATCTTCTTTTGAAAGACCTGCCAAGCCTTTTTCTGTTTGTGCTTTACAAACAGCTTCAGCTTTTCCCGCTTCTCTTTCTTCTAGAAGTTCTCCAATGCAAAGGATAACTTCGAGCCCATGCTGCAAGGCAAGTTTTACTTTTTTATTGATCATAGCGTCATCTTCTTTGTAAATAGTTCTTCTTTCTGAATGTCCAAGAATAACCGTTTCTACGCCAAGGTCTTTTAACATCAATACAGAAACTTCACCCGTATGTGCGCCTGACTCATCGGTAGACATGTTTTGTGCGCCAAGGCGAATATTTGAACCTTTTACAACTTGTGCTACAGCATCAAGGTTTGTAAATGAAGGTGCAATTAAGTATTTGTTTTTTCCATCTTTAAGAGCTGCAACTAAACCTTTTGCAAGTTCAAGCGCTTCTCCCTTTGTTTTGTTCATCTTCCAGTTACCGGCAATGTATTTTTGTCTCATGTTTTTTTTCCTTTCTCTAAATGTATTTTTATTTTGTAGCTAAAACTGCTATTCCTGGGAGTGTTTTTCCTTCGAGGAATTCCAAGGAAGCACCACCACCCGTCGATACATGGCTCATCTTATCTGCAAGTTTTGCTTTATTGACTGCAGCAACAGAATCTCCACCACCAACGACAGAGATTGCTCCCTTTGCAGTTGCTTGAGCAACTAAGTCAGCAACCGTATTTGTTCCCTTTGCAAAGGCATCAAATTCAAAAACACCTACAGGACCATTCCATACGATGGACTTCGCGTTGAGAATCGCATCGGTGTATTTTGCGATTGTTTTGGGACCGACATCCATTCCCATAAGATTATCTGCAATGTCTTGCCCATCAACAGCGATAGCCTTTGCCTCAGGACTAAATGTTTCTGCACAAAGATGATCTTCGGGAAGAATAATAGAAACATTTTTTTCCTTTGCAGCAGCAAGAAGAGATTTTGCGGTATCGATAAAATCATCTTCAACTAAAGATTTACCAACTGTATAGCCTTGTGCCTTTAAGAATGTATAGGCCATGCCACCACCGATGATGAGGGCTGAAGCATTTTTAAGAAGGCTTTCGAGAACNGCGATTTTTGAAGAAACCTTTGCACCACCGATAATTGCAATCATGGGTTTTGGAGGATTTGAAACCATTGGTTCTAAATATTGTACTTCTTTTTCCATGAGGAAGCCGCCAACTTTTACATCTATAAATTGTGCAATAGTTGCGGTTGAAGCATGTGCTCTATGTGCGGTACCAAAGGCATCGTTTACATAGACATCGCCATAGCTTGCAAGTTCTTTTGCCATGGCTTCTTGTTCAGCAAGGTCCTTTGCTGTTTCGGCGCTTTCAAAGCGGGTATTTTCAAGCATCATCACATCCCCTTCTGCAAGGGCATCGACTGCTGATTTTTGTCCAAGACATGATGGAGCAAAAACAACTTCTTTACCAATAAGCTTTGAAAGGTAGTCGGCAACAGGCTTCATGCGGTGCTTTCCTGCAATGTATGCTTCTTTNTCAAAGGTTTTTCCGTCTTTTTCAGCCTTTTCTTGCGCTTTTTTACTATCTTTTTTGGGATCGCCGAGATGGCTCATCAAAACAAGAGAGCGCACATTTTGCTCTAGGATATATCGAATACTTGGAAGTGCAGCTTGAATTCTNGTATCATCTTGCACTACTCCATCCTTCATTGGCACATTAAAATCGACGCGCATAATAACACGTTTGCCCGATAAATCAATATCTTTTATTGTCTTAATCATAAAGACCTCCTCATTCCACAATCGTAAAATAATGGTTTTATAAAAAAAGCTTGTACTTTTTAACCTGTATACTAGCAATAATCGATAAAAAAAGCAAGAATGAACTATAGTTTCTGNCTCGACTCTTTAAAATAAATTCTTTTGGCTCAATGAACTATTTCTATTCGACTAAGCTCACAGTGCGCCCGGAAATTTTACAGGGGTATTTTTCATAATACAGTCGTTTACCATCTACCAGTCCTATGCGAACAATCATAGTCTCTTCAGCCTTATACATTTCACTCATACCAGGAAAAACAAAATTGCCCAGAGACCAGACAATTAAGGCGTCTTTATATGTTTCAATTGGCTGTAATACATGTGGATGTGAGCCAAACACAATGTTTGCACCTGCATCACAGAGGGCATGGTAAAAATCTTTTTGTTTTTTTGAAGGGCTAAAAACATATTCTTCACCACCGTGGACGTTCACAATAATAAAGCCACCGCGTTTTTTTTCTTCCCGAACAAGTTCTAAAATACGATCGCCCTCCCATAAAACTCCTGCCCTTGTCTCTGTTGCTGTTGTCATTGTTTTTCCATTAAAACCACTTCGCTCAATGGGATAGGCACCGCAAGAGAGGATAGAAACTTCTGTTCCGCGAATTCTGCGACGGTACCACCTTTCTGCCTCTGCTTGATTTAAGCCAGAACCTGATGTTGGAATCTCGTANGCTTCAAGAGCGGCAAGTGTTTCTTTAAAACCCTCTTCACCAAAATCATAAGAATGATTATTTGTAAGCATGAGGTAATTAAAACCTGCTTCTTTTAAGTAGGCGAGGGCTTTTTTATTGGCCTTAAAAGTATAGGTTTTTGTCGCATTTTTATTGCTTTTTGTAAGAACGCATTCAAGGTTTCCAATTGTTATATCGTTATTTTGTAAAATAGGCGTTGCGCTAGTAAAAACAGAGGCAGGGTTTTCACTAGAAATCAAAAGAGTATCTACACCCCGTGAAAGCAAGATATCCCCTACTGCAGATATAAAAAGGACCTGCTCTTTTTCACTTTTTGCCTCTTCCATTGCAGCCTTTTCAATTGGTTCAAAGCAGGATAAAAAAATATGTTTTGCCATCTTTTCTGCTTCAAGACGAAGCGAGTTTTTTCTTTCGCTTTCTCTCTTTTTTTTGCTTGGATTTGTAAAAAAAGAAAGGCTGGCAAAGCTTGATTCATAGAAGGGATAGTCTCTATCTCCGCTGTAGCTTTTTCCATAGGGAAGCGCAATAAAATCTGAAGGAAAGGAATTGAGTCTATGCCAGCAAAAGGTTTCTCGAGCTTTTTTTAGACCATTGCTCAAGCGCGGACTAAAAATGTCTTCAAGGCTCGGATAGTCTTCCATAAAGGAAATACTCGGATAGACCCAAGTTCTATGGAGCTCTTTTCTATCTATTGCTGGGGTGAAAACAAAGGAGTTTTTTCTCTCTTCTGTTTTATACTGCGAAAAACCAATTGCTTCAAAAAGCGCAAGCTCATCAGAGATGTGACTTTCTTGAAAGATAAAGCCTAAAAGATTTTTTTGATTAAGTGTTTTTTCTCCCTCTCCGTCAGGTTCTAAAATAAGCTTTATTTTTTTTCCTTCTAAGAGTTTTGTATCAATCTCATCAAAATACGATAAAAGTTCTGGCTCAACGAGGACTAGAAATTCTGTCTTAAAACAAGAAATAAAAAAAAGAGAAAAAAACAGTAAGCATCCTAAAAAAAATATGTTTTTTTTCATTTATATAGTATTTGCCTCTAAAAGTTTTTGCTCAACCTCATCGATGCTTTTATTTGCGGTGGATGCTCCGGCTGTTAAACCGACTTTTTCTAAGCGAAAAAACTCAGGTGGTATTTCGTGAGCAGCTTCGACGAGGGCTGCGTGGGGAGAGAGTTCTTGGGCCAAGGACAAAAGCCTTTGTGTATTTGCCGAGTGCCTGCCCCCAATAACCAAAATCCCGTCAACTTCGTGTGCCAGCTCTCGTAAAAAAAGTTGGCGCTCCTTTGTTGCCGAGCAGATTGTATTGAATACTTCAATCTGTGGAAGTTTTTTTTGTAAAACTGCTATAATTGCATCGTATTCTTCTTTGCGTATTGTTGTTTGTGAAATGAGAATCGCTTTGTCAAAGGCTCTTGGATTTTTTTGAAATAGCTCAGACGTTTTAAAAAAAGTCTTTGCTTCTTCCGCATCTTTAAAAACAATTGCCTTATCTCCTGCATATGACGAAATAGATAGGACTTCACCATGACCGAGGTCGCCTGCAATAAAAACAAGAAAGCCATCTTGAGAATAGCTTGCTGCGCGTTTTTGACTTGCCTTAACTCGAGGACAGCTTGTATCGACTATGCGAGCACCCGTTTTTTCTATGCGCGTAAGGATTGAAGGAGATGTTCCATGAGCGCGAATAATAACAACGCTTTTTTCATTGCATCTTTCTTCTATATACTCTTCGCTCAATAAGTGCAAGCCCTTATCATACAAGGCTTGCAAGGCTTGCTCATTATGTATGAGGGGACCGAGCATAAAAACTTCTTTCCCCTCATTTTCGTTCAAGACTTCCTCTGCCATATCGACAGCTCGTTTTACACCCATGCAAAAACCGAGCACCTTCGATCGAAGCACCTTCGCCATGCTTAATCCTTTGCTCGAATATCGCGCCGTTTAATCTTTCCAGAAATTGTTTTTGGGAGCTCTTCAACAAACTCTACGATGCGTGGATATTTGTAAGGTGCTGTTGCTTTTTTTACAAAGTCTTGTATTTCTTTTGCAAGGACATCGCTACCAGGTTTGTATTTTTCTGAGAGTACAATAGTTGCCTTTACAACCTGCCCTCTCACTTCATCAGGAAAACCGGTAACCGCGCATTCGACAATGGCGGGATGTTGCATTAAAATACTTTCTACCTCAAAGGTTCCAATGCGATAACCCGAACATTTTATAATGTCATCAAAGCGACCAACAAACCAGTAAAAACCGTCTTCGTCTCGCCAGGCGGTGTCCCCAGTAAAATAATAACCGTCGTGCATTACTTCTCTTGTTTTTTCTGCATCGCGATAATATTCTTTGAAAAGCCCCGGAAATGAGCCCTTATCGAGTGGGAAGCAAATTTCGCCTATTTCACCGTCAACACATTCGCTTAAATCATCTTTAAGAAGTTTTATATTGTAAAAGGGGGCGGGTTTTCCTATGGAACCAGGCTTTACAGACTCGCCTTTAAAATTTAAGAGGGAAAGCGTTGTCTCTGTTTGTCCAAAGCCTTCCAAAAGTCCAAGCCCTGTTTGTGCCTTGAAGCGGTTATAGACTTCCTCACTCAAGGGTTCCCCAGCAGTACAGCATTCTTCCAAGCTTGAAAGATTATACTTTGACATATCTGCTTGAATAAGAAAGCGATAAATAGTTGGAGGCGCACAAAAAGACGTAATCTTGTATTTTTCAATCTGTGCCAATAAATCAACTGGTTTAAACTTTGCACTGTAATCGTAGACAAAAACCGCACATTCGCAAAGCCACTGCCCGTAGAGCTTTCCCCAGACTGACTTTGCCCAGCCTGTGTCGGCAACAGTCAGATGCAAGCCTCCCTTACGAACGCATTGCCAGTACTTCGCTGTTACGATATGGCCGAGTGGATAGGTATAATCGTGGGCAACCATCTTTGGATGATTTGTCGTGCCTGAGGTAAAATACAAGAGCATTATGTCCTCGTTGTCGTTTACCTCTTCTCGTTTTGGTGCTATAAAATCCTTTGCTTCTTCTAAGCCGCTATTAAAATCTATCCAGCCGTCGCGTTTTTTATTGTAAAAAGAATTTTCGTATAAACCGCTTATGCCCGAAACAGAAACTAAAAGCTCTACGCTCTTGGACTCTTCTAAGGAAGCTTCGATTTGCTCCATTACTTTTTCGTCGTAAGCTGCAACAATCATTTTGATACTTGCCGCATTATTTCGATACACAAGGTCGTCCTTGGTGAGCATGTGGGTTGCAGGCACAGCAATGGCACCAATTCGATGCAAGCCTAAAAGCGCAAACCAAAACTCATAACGCCGTTTTAAAATAAGCATTACTTTTTCGCCACGGCGAATTCCCTGTGCTTGAAAAAAAGAGGCAGCCTTTTCAGAATAAGTTTTTATTTCACTATAGCTAAAGATTTTCTCTTCTCCCTGATCATTGCACCAAACAAGGGCGCGCTCATCGGGAGTTTCCTTTGCGAGTCTATCGAGTACATCGTAGGAAAAGTTAAATCGCTCGGGAACTATGACTCTATAATTATCTCTAAAATCTTGTGATGAAGAAAAATCTATCTTCGGTACATACTTTGTTAACATTATCTGCCTTCTTTAAAAAATAATTGCTAAAAATTTTGCGTTTTTTTCGTTTAAAGCTTGCATCGCATGCTTTTTATTTGCATCAAAATATATTGAATCGCCTGCATCTAAGATAAGTTCTTTACCGTCGATAACAATCTTCATTGAACCTTCGAGCATATAATTGAACTCTTGACCGGGATGAGAATTGAAATACATTTCTCTTGTTTGCTCCGGCGTAAGCGTAACAATGTAGGGGTCAGCCTTTCGATTGATAAAACCATGCGCAAGGGATTCGTACTTGTAGTTTGCCCGTCTGTCAACACCGAGTCCCTTATCTTTTTTGGTTAGAAAATACGAATGCATGCGGGGCTCTTCCCCAGAAATCAAGGTTGTAATTTCAAACTTATACGCCGTTGCAATACTATGCAAAATACTTACCGGAATATCGACTGTACCAGACTCGTATTTTTCGTATTCCTCTTGAGAAATACCGCAAACCGATGCGACGTCCTCTGTTGAAAGCTCCATAATATCTCGTAAGCCCTTCAGCCTCTGAGCTATTTCCATGGATAATCCATTACCTTTCATTTCTACCCCCTATACTCTCTCTACTAGTAAACTAAATGATACAAAAGAAGTCAAGGAGAAGTTTACTCAATTCCAAGCGATTTTCTATGTGCTTCCCCTATTTCAGAAAGCTTGAATTTTTGTATTTTCCCGCTCGCTGTCATAGGAAATGAATCGACAAATAAAACCAGTTGTGGAAACTTGTATTTTGCAATTTTCCCACGGCAGTATTCTATGACGTCTTCTTCTGTAAGCGTTTTTCCCTCATGCAAGATAATAAAGGCTCCTGTAATTTCTCCAAGACGTTTATCCTTCACTCCTGCAACTTGAATATCTTTTATTTCGCTCATTTGTCGTAAAAATTCTTCTATTTCTTTTGGATAGATATTTTCCCCACCACGGATAATCATATCTTTGATGCGCCCTGTTATTTTAAAATAACCAGCCTCATCTTTTATGCCCAAATCGCCCGAATGTAAAAAACCATTTGCATCGATAATTTCTGCTGTCGCCTCTGGATTTTTGTAGTAGCCCTTCATCACGTTGTAGCCACGGCAACACATTTCGCCTTGTACTCCTGGAGGACATTCCTCCCCAGTTTCTGGATCGAGCACCTTAACTTCAATATGAGGCAATTCTTTTCCAACCGTTGTTGCACGAATTTCCATGGGGTCATCTGTTCTACTTTGCGTCATACCGGGAGAAGTTTCTGTTAAACCATAGACACTGGTAATCTCTGTAAGATTCATCTTTGACATAACAGCCTTCATGACATCGATGGGACAAAGTGACCTGCCATAATGCCCGTTCGAAGTGAGGACATATCAAACATGTTGAACATAGGATGATTGAGTTCTGCAATAAACATTGTGGGAACACCGTACAGGGAGGTGCATTTTTCCTTATGGACAGAAGCAAGAACAAGGAGGGGATCAAAGCTTTCGATCATAACATGGGTAGCTCCATGAGAAAGAACCGCCATAACACCGAGTACAATGCCAAAACAATGAAAAAGCGGAACGGGCAAGCAAACCTTTTCCTTTTCGCTATACTTCATACATTGCCCGATAAAATAGCCATTGTTCAAAATATTGTGATGAGAGAGCATAACACCCTTTGGAAAACCCGTTGTACCCGAGGTATATTGCATATTGATTACCTCATGGCAATTGAGAGTTTGCTCAACTTCATGTACTCTAGCGATATCAATATGTTGCCCAAGTAAAAGCAGTTCATGAGTTGAATAAAGCCCACGATACTTTTCTGGACCAATAAAAACAACCTGCTTTAATTCTGGAAATTTTTCACTTACAAGTGCGCCTCTTTGACATGTGTCAAGCTCGGGGATGAGCTCCTTTATCATGCTCACATATTGTGAATCCTTCATTCCATCGGAGATACAGAGCATTCGTATATCGGACTGCTTAATAACATACTCAAGCTCATGCAATTTATAACTTGTGTTAATAGTAACGGTTACTACACCGATACGCGTTGCAGCAAACATATAGCTAAGCCAATCTGGGACATTTGTCGCCCAAATACCGAGGTGATCGCCTTTTTTTAGGCCAATCGCCAAAAGCGCACAGGCAAGCGCATCAACGCGCGCATCGAAGGCTGCATAACTAAAACGCAAATCACGGTCGGAGTAAACCATAAAATCTTGGTTTGGATTCTTTTTTGTTTGCTCACGGAGCATTTCACTTATCGTTAGATCTAATAATTCTGTATTTGCCATGTTTTTATCATTCCTATTCTAAAAAATACTGTTTTTTCAGTGTACCGCCTAATGCGTATTTTATCAAGACAAAAAACGAAAAAATGTCATAAGTCTGAGAAAAATTCTGGTTAATGCAAAGGGCGACTATTTTTCAAGATAGACTTTTTCATTCTTCCACTGCGTCAGGAGCACAATCTGTCACAGCACCTGTTCTTAACAAATTAAAAGCCTTGAGAGATGCAAGCGGCTTGCCTTCAAAATCGAAGAGAGCCTGGTTATCCCAAGAAGTACCACCATAATACTTTCCCGCATCAGAAGGATCATAGATCGAAGCATAGCTCGAGGCCCATCCTGATCCGTATTGTTCCCACAATTTACTTCGCTCATCATATGTAGAGCCGGGAACACCGATCCATGCAGGTTCCCAATAATAAAAACCCATACCTCCTGCTGCGTAGGTAGCATTAATAACTTCACAAATTGCGGTTGTCTGTCCTTGTACAGTTGCCGGCCAGGGCTTATCGCAGATAGTCTCTTTTGATATCGTATTTCCAAAATCATCTGCATTGTCATACGTGTAAAAATATGAAAATTCTGAACACATAACATCTTTACCAGAAAGCTCTTTTATCTTTGCAAGCACTGAGCTAAAGTTTTCTACTGTCCCATGCCAGTACGGATAATACGACGAAGCAAAAATATCGTAATCGACTTTCTGCTTCTGCAGTATTTGTACATAGCGTTCATACTCCCCATCTTTTTCGGGATTGGTAAAATGGAGAACAATTTTTATATCTTTCTTTTTTTCTTTTGAAACCTCTCGTACTGCACGGCTACCTTGTTTCATTAGTTTTGCAATATTTATCCAGTTTTTTTCTCCACAGAAAGATCCTGTTGTTTCATTTCCAATCTGAACGTATTCCACATGAACACCCGCATTTAAAGCCTTCTGGAGACTTTCCTTCGTATACTCATACAAAGCCTGCGCTTTATCATCAATGCCCATTCCCTGCCAGACTCGCGGTACTTCTTGCTTTGCGGGATCCGCCCAAAAATCTGAATAATGAAAATCAAGCATAACAGACATTTTTTCCTTTGCTGCACGCTTCCCAATTTCAATAGCTCTGTCAATATCTACATTACCACCACCGAAACCTCTTCCATTATCATCAAAAGGATTATTCCAAACACGAATTCTGATACTTGAAACACCATGGTTTTTTAAAACTTTAAAAATATCAGTAGGCTTCCCTTCTTCATTTTTAAAAATCACTCCACTTTCTTCGAGTGAAAGTATACTAGATATATCAACTCCCATTATAAAATCTTTTGAAAGTCCTTCTATTTTATCCACAAACACTCCTGTATCTTTTTTAGTTGATATACGAGTCACACAAGATGCAAGCAGTATCAGCAAGATACAAATGACATGTACCGATACTACTACAGAAATATAATTATTGTTTTTTTTCATAGCTTATTCCTTTAGACCTGCCGACAAAACTTGTGTCATTGCCTTTTCAGAAAGGATAACATCATAACCGGAAAAAACAAATTTTCCCCATTCCCTTTTACTGTATTACCACTTTTATATTTTGTGTTTTTTTCTCCCTCGTTTGTCTAATAAAAGTAAGCAAAAAAATAACTGGTTATATCATCTGGAGCCTCATTGCTTAATTCAAATGAGTTTGTATGATAGACAAGATTTACCTTCATATTATTTCCTCCTAAATGAGCTAGGGCATAGATGCCTGGTCTGTTATCGCAGGCTGCTAAATCCCATGTCTCTAGTGATGGCGCATTAAAAAAGCGCAGGCTTCTATTGTCTCGCTCGGCGGTGGCAACAAGATCACCGCGATGAGAAAAATCGCTTGAAATTAAAAGAAAGTTTTCTTTTCTCGCTTCTATACCAAAAAATAAATCGAGGGATTCTGCAAGTGTTTTTGCCATGGGTAAACTAAACCTTGTATCCCAGTCATAACAAATAGCGACAACCTTTGCGCTTTTAAAATATTTTTTTATATACGGAATAAGGGTTGAAACACCGTGTTCAAAATCAAAGGCGCTTTCGTCAAGCTGAACCTTAAGCCTCTTTGCAAGCCTCTCTGTTTTATCAATGTCAGTTTCAACAAATCCATTTTCGACTGCCCAGTAGCCATGGGTTAATGAGTAGGTTTCTGTATTTACTCCATAGTGCCCCGGGGAAAGAATAAAAAAAGTATCTACATTTCTTTTTTTTGAAAGTGCAAAAAAATACTCATCGATCACGACATCGGCTAAGAGATGATGGCTGACAATGCCTGCCCAAGGAAAGGCATGTTTAGAAATCTCTGAAAGTTTTTTCGGCATGTGAAGCGGGACAAAGGCTGTCTCTTCTAGGGAGCTCCATGTTTCATACCGCCTCATGTTTGGATGGCTTTCAGTATCCTTACTACAAGAGGGAAAGATTGTAAAAAAAAGAATAAGTGAAATAAAAAAATGTAAAGCTTTCATTTTTGAGCCTTTTTTATTTTTTCATTATTGGCTCTTTTCTTCAAATACAGATTCTTTTGCCCAAAAAGGTAAAAGGTTTTCGACAGTGGCATTCTTTTCATATACCATTTTTTTCCACTCATCGTCGTTAAGCCTATTCGTAATTGGTTGGGTAAATTCGTAATAGCTATAAGTATAACCAATTGCGATTCGCTTTCCGCCTTGCGTATCGTTTAAGGGCACAAAAAGTCGTCTTGGGTTTCCTACCGCAACTTCCAGCACAGTGCCGCTTTCCGCGTCAGTAAAAATATCTGCAACGCAGGCCATCTTTAAATCATCTGGATTGGCTATATTTTCTCCTCTGACATAAACAAGTACGATATTTATGAGCTCTTTTGAAAAGTTTTTTATAAATGCTAAATCTTTTTCTGGCACAGGCTTATCTTCTGTTTCTAATTTTGAAATTTCGATTGCCTTTTCATACAGTTCGATTAGTCTTGAAAGGGCTCTTTTTCCCTCAGCATCGAGTAGATCAAAATGAGCGAGGGTATTGTATAATTTTATAATAGATAAGGCTGAGCTTTCCCAAAATGCGGTATTTGGTTCAAGGTAGTGCACAGGATTAGGTATGGGCTCCGTTCTATATGTTGGATCGTAGTCGCCATTTCCTCCTTTTTCTGCATAACTTTGTTTTGCGTATAAAATAGTATCGTGGCGTAGCTCTGCCCAAGCTCCATGGGCTGCATTGAGGGCTTTTATATTCCATGCAGGGCTTTCTGTAAAATAAAAACCCGCTCCCTGCTCAAAGTTTGCAAGGTTTTTTATAGTATACAAAACCGCGTTATAATAGGAGCGATTCCAAAAACTTTCATCTTGCTCATCAAACATTTTTTCAAAGTCGCTCAGTGTTTTTTTTAGTCCTTCGCCGTATACGGGATGGTTAAACTCTGCTTCTAAAAAATATTCAGCTGTTTTAGAACCAAAGGCATTCATGATATCAAGTCCCGTTACTAGAGTTCTGTCTTGTAATCTCGGACTTGATATATTATTGTGCACAAAGCTGTCAAGGGTAAATCGCTGTCCAAAAAGCCTCCAACCCATAGGAGGCTTTCTATCTTCGCCCTCGCTCGGTCCGTAAAAAACAGAGGAGCCGGCTATAGCAGGTGCTTCTAGCTGATTATGCGCTTCTTTCATAAAATCTACTATGTTTTTTTTATCGCTTATAAATGCGTTAAAATCACTGCCTTTTAGGCTTTCCCAAAGAGGCATTACTTCATCGATCCCAAGATCATCAGACATACCGATGAGCTGGGTAACTGGATCAAATAAATTTTTCCATTCGGTATACAGATTTTTATTATTCAAAACTATATCGTTAATGAGGAGGGCAACCGGCGCAAGTAGAAAAGTAAGTTCTTCTGCATTGGAGCTTTGTAAACCTCCTATAGGATACACCCCTGCATCATCAGCGGCAAGGAGAAAATGACTCCTTCCAAACCACATCATTGCCTTAAAATATGCCGCTAAAACACCGTTTTTTGTATAATGCCCGCGAGCCTTATACTGAGAAAAATCTTCGAGATATGTTATTTTTTCACCATCTTTTTCAAANCNAAGTATATTTGACTCAGCAAATCCCCCNGCCTNTTCCATAAGAGCAATTTCTGCCCCTACTTCATCTGGGAAAGACGCGAGCACAAGGTCTCTATCAACATCTACATAGCTTGGTTCTGGTTCAATTCTTCCATAATCATCTTTTACTCGCTTTTTTTCAGGTGCAAGCAGCAGAAGGGNTTCAGCTGTTTTGAAAAAAAGAAGCGCTTTTTCTTTTGCTATTAGTTCAGCTTCACCCACTGCTTGTCTTGCCTCAAGGTCTTTTATAAAATTTTGGCATAAAAGAAGCAATCTTGGATAAAAATATTCTTCTTCTATATGTTGCAAAATTCTGTCAAAAACAAGATGGCTTGCATGAGCAGCAAGGTCGGTTGTTACAAAAATAGGCTGAAATTTCTTGCGATACAACGCGTCATAAAGCGAAATCATGTCATCAGGTTTTTCTGCATAAAGGCTATATTCTGAAGGATCTACTCTTTGAATTAAAAGTCGATGTGTTTCAAGCATTTTTGCAATATCTGAGTCCAAATAAGAGTAGCCACTGATAGGATAAAACATATCAGGTCGCCCCTGACTTAGGTAAAGCATGGAAGAGATGCGATTGTCTTCATTCGAATCACCGAGACCGTATAAATCTGCACCAAAAACAATTCCTCTCTGCCCCTCCCATTCGGTTTTATAAAAATAATTCCAATGTTCCTGAAATTTGAACATGCCTTCTCTGTCCGATCTTATATCGCTACAGCGTTCACCTATAG
>JGI24710J26742_10001277_pt1 | contig 23311 bp, 23 predicted proteins | sample BioPla2DNA2_FD_26742 | JGI IMG/M metagenome (IMG submission 26742) | reverse complement strand
ATGCACCGTTCGACTTGCATGTATTAGGCACGCCGCCAGCGTTCATCCTGAGCCAGGATCAAACTCTCCGTTTGATATTAACTCTTTTTATTTTCTTTTTTCTGTTATCCGTAATATTTTATATTACTCTTTTTTTAAATTGACGTTGTGTTTTCTATCTGTCTTTCAAAGAACGATTGTTATCCGCATTTTTGCGGTAGCCTATTAATATTACCTTATCTAAAGTTTTTAGTCAACTGCTATTTTAACTTTTTTAGTTGACTTTTGAAAAATTTCAGTTGTAATCATACTTTTAATTTTTACAATTTATATAAAACCAAATAAAAAAACAAAAAGTAGTTATACAGCTGTTTCTTGAAATAATATTTATATAAATTTTCAATAATTTAGTTAATAGTGATTTTTGCTTTTTAAAGTAATGTATCCATAAAAGATTATCTTGTTATAATCTCATTTTTTAATCTATCAGCGATTCCCACTTTTTCATAATAGCATCAGTATTAAAATCGGCAGCTCTTTCGGCTGACTTTTTAGAATATTTATCATATAAATCTTTATCTTCTATTAATTTTAAAATACTATCTGCCATAGCATTTTCTTCAGCAGTCAATACTTGACTGTAGTCATATTTATAACCATCAAAAACTGGTATTAAAATTCCATATTCCGCATATTCTACTTCGGTACACTGATATTCTACATCTGTATCTGGTGCCAGTATCTCTCTTGGGCCAGATTTACAATCACTGGATACAACCGGAATCCCACAAGACATAGCTTCTACCAGAGCATTCGGAAAACCTTCAGACAAAGAAGACAAAACAAATATCTTAGATCTGGCAATATATTTATACGGATTATATTTGAAGCCTGATAAATAAACATAGTCTTTTAAATCTAAATCATTAACTAAACTTTGCAAGTATTCTCTCTTTTCTCCCTCGCCAAGTATTACCAACCTGGTATCCTTGTCAAAATCATTAATTTTTTTAAAAGCTCTTATCAAATGCCAGTGACCCTTAAATTTATCAAGTCTTCCTGCAGTGATAATTACTTTCTTATCAAATATATCTTTTTCATTACTTTCAAATGATTCATTTGCTTGTTTTTGAATATCTTTTAAATCATATGGATTATAAATTGTGACAAGTTTTTCATTTTTTATATTATAGTTTTTTTCCAAATCTATATTTATTAAATTTGAAACTCCAACAATTCTGTCAGCTTTATTATAATATTTTCTTATTAATTTTTTTTCAATGTCATTTGATTGAATTGAAAGAAAATTTCTAACAGAAATTATTACTCTGTCTTTTCTTTTGGTAAAAATATTTATTAAATTAGGTCCATTCAAAAAACTCAAACTAACATCTATGTTATATTCCTCTTTTATTTTTATTACTTTAAAATATCTTCTTATAAAATTTAATCTTTTCTTTATTGGATTATTGGTAGCTTTTAAATTAATATCGATTAATTTTCCAGAATAAGGATATTTTATTGAATCAGCATCAAATAAAATTAAAAATACATTATATTTTTCCTTAGAAAGACCTGAAGTAAGTCGAGAAACAACACGTTCAGTTCCCCCACCTTTAAGACTGGAAATAATAATAGCTACATTTTTCATTTAATCAACACTCCTGCTGTATATTAAAATAAATATTTTAACACATTTCATTTACTACAAATCTATATTTTCCTGATTTTTCATTTAAAAGAGAAGAAACATATTCGATTTCTATTATCATATCAATTCCTAAATATTTCTTTAATACTGTTTCAATATTTAATTCGTCTTGTTTTGAATAATTTGCTCCTTTTACTACTTTTGTTAGAACTTTCCCTTTTTCTTTTTGTATAATCTGGATCTGTTGTACATTATTCAATTGTGGAACAACAGTAGTTAAAGCTGTACCACTAACATATTTACCATCGGAAGAAACTATATAGTCAGTTATTCTTCCTTGAATAGATTCTAACTTCGGTAAACCTCTACCACACTTACAGGTTCGTTGTTTCGATATTGTACCTATATCACCAATTTCATATCTGATTATTGGCATAGCGGTATTTGTTAAATCAGTTATCAAAATCCTTCCTGCACATCCATCAGGTACTGGCTGATTATTATCATCAACTACTTCTAAATATATTCTGTCACTTGAAATATGCATGCCGTTATGCTCTTTACATTCACATGATATTAATCCCAGTTCTCGACATCCATACCTATTAAATACTTTACAGTTAAAATATTCTTCAATTTCCTTTCTTTGCCAATCATAAAGCATATCTGCTGATGTTATAATGCCTTTTGGCACATGATTGGGTTTTAAACCCATTTGTTTTACCGTATCAACATAGAAATATAAAGCTGATGCATAAGCAATTATAATTTCAGGTTTTTCCTTTTTCATCAATTTATAAATTGTTTTGATTGTGTCCTTGTCCCATCCAAAGGCATCAAAAACATACTCATTAAATAAAAACCTTTTTGCTTTTTCCTTTAAATGAGCAGATTGATCTCTTGAAGCACCCCAAAATTTAAAAACGGAAGATCCAAATTCCCAACCAGCCCATCTATCACTTCTTATTGTAGCAGCCAGCCCATAATCACGCATTACACTGTCTTGAAGTAATTTGACAGGTTTACCAGTAGAACCTCCTGAATAATTTTTTATCACCTTATTCTGGCATCTTGGATTGATTAAACTTTTATAATTATCAATTATTATTTTTTTAGTTAAAACTGGAAACTTATCCAGCATCTGTTTAGATGAAATTCCATCAGAAAATATTTCAGCACTTTCCTTTTTTAAATAATCGTAATATGGAACATTATCAACCGCTATTTTAAGAATGTTAGATAATTTTGTTTTTTGTAGATTCTCTATCTCTTCACAGGTTAAATATTGGTTTTTCTCTAATTCATTTAAAATCGGAAGAATTCTTCTTTCTTTATGGAGTCTATATCTTTTATTTAATACTTTTCTAATCAAGCCAACATCTCCTTTCACATTGCCTCGTTTATTTTAAACTTAATAATAATTTTTTATTTGCCTACTTTTAAAAAAATAATTTTTACCTGAGACATTTTTAAATGTTAGCAATTTAATATTTGATATCTCAAAAATCAAATCATAATTATTTTAAAGTTCGCATCTTCTTAATTGCCGGTTTTTACAAATATCTATAACTGATTATTTCCCTTTAATTTTATTTTAGTGCTTTTTAAATCTATCCATTCTCCCATTTTTAATTCCCACTCTTCTGGCTCTATTTTTCCACAACCGCCATCTGAATAAAAAGTAATTTCCCCAAAGTAAATGTCTCCATCATTTATATTATATAAATCTACTCTGCAAAAAACAAAAGGGGCTGCCAATATTTCGGCATATTCAATCATTTTTTCATAATTCACCGGTTTGCTCACAAGTGAAGGGTCAAATTTCTCTTTTGCTATTTTTATGGGGAGATAATTAAAATCTCTATCATATATATTTCTTTTAGAAGAAGGATTTTGAGATCCGTCATCAGCTGCAATACCCATTTCAACGATTAATAATTTTACCACACCATCAAAACATAAGAACTTATAATCTATTAAAGGTTTATTATCACTATTTTCTAATACTCTTTCTACAATAATTTTAGGTTCTATATTTTTATAATTCCATTCTCTTGATTGCTTAAAGTAATTTTGTCTTAACGATTGATTAAATTCTTTAATAAATTTTCTTTTATCAAATGGATTATTCCTATCCCACAATTTACTCGTCCCTGAACGATGATTAACTTTTATAAAAGCTTTGTCAGGTAAACTATCAAAGTTTATTTCTTCAGCACTATTATAAATACCATATACTTCATTCAGTATAGAGTCATTATCACAACTGATTTTACTTTTCACATAGTCCCTGACTAATATTTTATCAGAGCATTTCGTTAACAAAGGATCTCTATTATTCAGTTTTAGCCACCATATTTTTTCATTAAAAAGTTTAGGGTTTTTTAAATTTAAAGTTTTCCCGGTATTTTCTTTGTAATGAATCTTGGCATAAGTTTCATCACTTGCAGATGAAAACAATGTTGTCTTTATTCTATTAGCTATTAAGTAAAATTTTCTAACAATTTTATTTTTTCGTGATAAATTTCTTATTTTAATTTTTATTTTATGTATCATCTTGTTCCTCCTGTTGAAAAACTAAATCTGATTTACAAAAAAACTTTCTATGTATAAGTTTATTTTTTGATAAAATAAATCACTTATTCTCGTAATAGTTTTTCATATGATTGCTCAAACTTTGTTCTAATAGCATTAATTTCAAAATTTTCTTTAACTCTTTTTCTCATCAACGGATTTCTTGAATTTCCATATTTAGAAATTTTTTTCAGAGAAATTGCAATTGCTTCAGGATTTTTTATGGGTACAACATAACCATGCTCGCCTACAATTCTTGCTGAATCTCCTACATCTGTAACAATACAGTTTAATTCAGTTGCCATTGCTTCGCCAATAGAATTGGAAAAACTTTCTCCTATTGATGATGAAATGTAAACATCAGCTGCTGATAGATAATCTTTAATATTGCTCTTTGAACCTAATGGGTAGACAATATCATTCAAATTATTTTCAACAATTAAATCCATTAATTCTTTATTAGAATTTTCCAGTTGGTTTCCTATTAAAATCAATTTGATATTTGGTATTTTTTCTCTTGCCAAACTTATAGATTTAATTAATGTAGGATAATCTTTTTGAACATCCCATCTTCCTACACTAATAGCTACAAAATCATCTTGTGTGAATAACAATTCTTTTCTTAACTTGTTTCTTGATTGTAAATCAAAATATAGTAATTCCAAATCAAAGCCATTATCAATTACCTCTACTCTTTTTTTACAATATCCATAATCTAGATGAACATTTTTAGACTTGAAAGAATTAAATCTGATTAAATCAACTTTTCTTGAAATCAAACTATTTAATTTTACTACCAGAAGTGTTGTAAACTTATTGCTTTTTCTTTCTAAATTACTATGTCTGACATTCCAGATCAACTTCTTTTTACAAATTATTTTCGCAAAAATAAAAGCAAGCAAATCAGAGTGATATAACCACGAATCCACAAGATCTGCCTGATTTATTATTTTCTTTATTTTTTTAAATCGATTAAAGATATTATTACTGTTTATATTTAAACAATATACTTTATGTCCTTTTTCTCTAATTTTTTCAGCATAAAAATCTTCATTTTTTAATGAAATTATGATATGTTCTGTTTCTGTTTTCTGATTATTGGGTAAAATCTTGTAGAGCATGTTTTCTGCTCCACCTCTACCAAGATCATTAATTATATGAACTATCCTAATCATTAAAGATTCTTCCTGTACCAATCAATTGATTCTTCAATTCCTTGCTTAAATGACCATTGACAATCATAATCTAACATTTCTATAGCTTTGCTGACATCTGCATGGCTATGTTTTATATCTCCAGTTCGCTCAGGACCATAAAGTGGTTCAATTTCTTTGCCTAATTTCTCATTAATATGGTTATAAACATCTATCAGATATTCTCTTCCTCCTGAGGCTATATTGAAACATTCTCCAGCATATTTCGAAGAAGCTAAACAGGCTTTTAAGTTTGCCTCAATTACATTTTCTATGTAGGTGAAATCTCGAGATTGTTTACCATCACCATATATTGTAGGTCTTTTTTCCTGCATCAGCATGGAGATGAATTTAGGAATTACAGCTGCATATGGACCATCAGGATTTTGTCTTTTTCCAAAAACGTTGAAATATCTCAGACCATAAGTATCCAAACCATATAGCTTTGAATATAGTTTTGCATATTCTTCATCCACTCTTTTGGTTAAAGCATAAGGTGATAATAAATTTCCTTCGATACCTTCCTTTTTTGGAAGTGTAGCTTCATCACCATAGACTGAAGACGATGAAGCATAAACAAACTTTTTAACTTTGTTTTGTCTTGATGCTTCTAACATATTAAGTGTTCCTATGATATTAGTATGGGCATAAAAAACAGGCTGTTCAATCGATCTTGGCACTGATCCCCAAGCAGCTTGATTTAAAACATAATCTACTCCTTCTGTAGCTTTTAAACATGTTTCAAAATCCTTAATATCACCCTTAATAAACTGATAATCAGGATGATCTAAAAACATATCGACATTTTTTCTACTTCCTGTTGAAAGATCATCTAAACATCTAACTTTGTATCCCATTTCAAGTATTGCTTCGACCAGATTTGAACCAATAAATCCAGCTCCTCCTGTTACCAAAAAAACTGAATTATCAGGAAATTTTAAATTTTTATAAGCCATTATAACCTCCAATAATCATATCCAGCATCTTCAAAAGCTTGCTTATCCAGGATACCTTTAATATCAAACAACACTTTCCCTTCTTTTTTAAATAAGAAAGAAAGTTCTTCAGGTGTTTTACCAACAAATTCATTATGTGCTACAGCTATTACCACCGCATCCATATCTTTAATATCTTTTAATTCAACAAATTTTATCCCATAATGATTGAAAGCCTCTTTTTTATCGGCTTGTGGATCTACCACCACTGGATTTATTCCATATTCTTTTAATTCATTGATAATATCTATCACTCTAGTATTTCTTGTATCCGGACAGTTTTCTTTAAAAGTAAACCCTAAAATAGCAACTTTGGAATCCTTAACATTTTTACCTGTCAATAAAATCCTTTTTACTAAATTTTCAGCGACATATTTCCCCATGCCATCATTAATTTTTCTGCCTGCTAAAATCACCTGACTTGTGTAGTCATATTGCTGGGCTCTATATGTCAGGTAATATGGATCAACTCCAATACAATGTCCTCCAACTAATCCAGGAGAAAATTTTAGAAAGTTCCATTTCGTAGATGCTGCTTTTATTACTGCCTGAGTGTCAATCCCCATTTTATTAAAAATTATCGCCAACTCGTTCATAAAAGCAATATTAATATCTCTTTGAGAATTTTCAATTACTTTTGCTGCTTCAGCAACTTTTATTGATTCAGCCTTATAAACCCCGGCATCAACTACTATTTCATATACTTTTGCTATTGCATCTAAGGATTCTTCATCCATGCCCGAAACAACCTTTACTATTGTTTCTAACCTGTTAACTTTATCACCGGGATTAATTCTTTCGGGAGAATAGCCTACTTTAAAATCTACACCTACTACTAAACCAGATTCTTTTTCCAGAATAGGAATACATATTTCTTCTGTAACTCCAGGATAAACTGTAGATTCATAAACCACTATCGAACCCTTTGTAAGATTTTTTCCTAAAGTTTTAGAAGCAGATTCTAATGCTGTTAAATCTGGTACTTTATCTTCAGTAATCGGTGTTGGGACAGCTACAATATGAAATTTTGCCTTTCGTAAATCTTCGGGACAGGAAGTAAAAAAAACGTTTGTTTTTCTTAATTCTTCATCACCAACTTCCTTTGTTGGGTCAATTCCTGATTTATATAGCTCAATCTTTTCCTGATTATAGTCATAACCTATAACTGATATTCCTTTATTGGCAAAGGCAATAGCAATAGGTAAACCGACATAACCTAACCCTATTAAAGATAGTTTTTCTTCTTTTTTTTCTATTTTATCAGGTAAATTTCTAAACATGTTCCCTCCTGTATATTTGCTATAATATATCCTTAATTATACTAACACATTTATTTTAATAATAAAATATTTTTAATATGGCGATTAATTATAAAAGTAGTGCTGTGCTTCATCTAATCAAATAAAAAAACTGTGTTTTAGCTAAAGCTAGTTTCATCATCTTTTTTAAATGAATTCACAGTTTTCTTTGTTACAGTAATTCCATACCTTCCATAATTGATTTATTCACCTGTTTTACATCAAACTTATCTTTTGCAATATCCAGGGATCTATTTGCCATTTTCTCAACTACATTTTTGTTATTTATCAAGTATTTCATTTTTTCTACTAATGTATTTACATCTTTTATAGGAACAAGATACCCATTATCACCATCAATAACAGTTTCTCTACAACCCGGAGCATCTGTAGTAATAATAGCCCTGCTTACTGCCATTGCTTCAAGAACAGCTTTTGGTATACCTTCATGATAAGATGGTAACACAAAAATACTACACTGTTTTAGAAAAGGTCTGACATCCTGCTGTTCTCCGTAATATTCTACAATCCCTTGATTAATATATTCTTCAAGCTCTTCAGGTTGCAAAGCAGAAGGATTACTATCATAAGGACCTACGAGCATACATCTTACTTCAGGATATTCTTGCTTAACAGTTTTGCATGCTTTTAGATACTCCATAATTCCTTTATCTTTTAACAGTCTGCCTATAAATAAAAAAGCAGGTTTATCAGGTAAAGGTTCCGGTTTAAACTCATCAAGATTTACTCCAGAACCATTGATAAGAAGCACCTTTTCTGTTGGAAGCAGTCCATAATTAACAAGCACGCTGATATCATCATTATTTTGAAAAAAAACTTTTTTACTTGCTTGAAAAGCCAATCTGTAATAAATCTTCAAGATAGTTTTTACCACATAATTCTTAATTCCATGTCCTCGAAATATTGACCCTAAACCCGCTACCAAAGGATATACCTCTTTAATGCCGTTGGCTTTTGCTGCTAAACTTGCATATATTATTGTTTTTGCATGATACACAAATATCTTGTCAGGTTTTTCTTCCTTCATAAATCTTTTTAATTCTTTATACATTTTTAAATCATCCAAGGGGTTTAGTCCATTACGATCGACAAATATTTGCTTATATCTAATACCGTGTATCTCAAATTTGCTCGTCCATTCACTTTCTGATTCATGACCTAAAGCTATTACTGAGTGACCATGTTTAATAAAGTCTTTCATCATATCCATACGAAAGGAAAATAAAGATTTTGTATGACTGGAAATTACTGCTATTTTCATTTTATTTCCTTCCTTCTTTCTTGGTTTTTAAGTAAAACATATTTTTTTATAAGTAACATCTCATATTTATTAACAATATCTATAATAAAGATTTTTTTATCATTTTTATCTTTTTAAAAAAACATATCTCAATCTTCCCATAATTGATTTTACCATATTTCTTTCAAACAATAAATCAAACACCACGATAATTGTTAAAGAAACAAGTCCACAAATAATAGCTATTATTATCCAACTGAAAAAGCTTTCAATTTTATAAGACATTTTATAACAACTTAAAATTATCAACGAGCCTAAAAAGAACATTTTAAATATCCTGTATACCGTTGTTTTAATTTTGGTTTTCGTGACATAAGTTGGAATAAAATAAACTAAATCAATAACTCTGTATAAATTCGATATAATGGATGTAATCAAAATTCCAATCAATCCATATTTTGGTGTTAATATGATTCCTAAAACAATTATTATTAATGCTTGAATAATTGTTTGAACTTTTGTTTCCTTGTATAAACCTGCGGCATTAATTAGCATTTTTTGTGGTGTATAAACATTGAATAAAAAACCATTTAAAACAAATAAAGCCGCAACATCTGGCAAAATATAATTGGCATCGTGAACAGAACGTGTATATATCTTAATAAAAGGTAAAATCAGGATAAATGTTAATGAATATATAATCGTTATTAAATTATAATACGAAAATTCAAATTCATTATAAGCTTTTTTCAATGTATCTTTTTCTTTTTTAGCAATTATCTCGCCAAAAGAAGCAGCAAGATTATTGATAAAAATAGTTAATATATTATTTACCCCTAACATGACCATGTTGTAAATTGTATATATGCTGACATTAATTAAAGAAGAAAATACAGTTAATATGACATATGGAGATCCATTCTGAATAGCATCTAATAATCGCAAATAGAATGCATCCCATCTTTTATTCAACAATTCATTTTTGGGTTTTAAATTGAATTTTATGCCAACATAATTTTTCTTTACATAAATAATAAGCATAGCAGTTCTTACAACAACCGAAAATAGTGCAATCAACCTGACAATCAATATATTAAATTTCAAGTTTGAAAAGACCACAATAATAATAGTGTTTAAAATAACCCCAACAATCGATGCTATAGAAACAACATACGTTTTCTGATCAGCTGATAATAATGTTCTATATTTAGCTAAAGTGAAAAAATCAGAGACACCAATAAAGCCAATCGTCAATACCAGTAACGAAATTTCAAAAGAAGACATTATCGATGTTTCTACAATAAATGGATATATTATAGCCAGTATTATTACCAGAAGTAGAAACAATAATCCTGTTTTGTAATAAAAAACTTTAGTCGTAGAGACCACTTCATTAATTTTATGCTGATTTTTTTCTGCTAATGGTTTATATAGAGCAAAAACTGCTGCTGCAGTTAAACCAGCTTCTACAATGACGAAATAATTTATAAATTGTGTAATAGAGGATACTAGACCGTTGATTTCAGAGCCATAATTTAATAGCATTATTTTTGGAACAATGAAACCAGCTATCATTGTAATTATTGATAATGAAGCGGAAAAGAAAACATTAATAACAAACTTTTTAGTTCTACTCATTATATCCACCCCATAAATACAATAAAAAAACAATGAATTTAATTTCAAAATTATTGTAGTTTAATTTCTTATTTATTATATCACTTCGAAATACAACCCCATATTTTAGTATCTTATGGAATGTTGATATCCATATATATTTAATCATGTATAATTTTAATCCTCCCATATTTTATTTAAGGAGTAAATCCAAATATAAGTCTCAAAACAATTTTTTCCAAACGCTTTAACAGTCTCTTCTTAATTGTCTGTATTCTATTTTTCCTATTGTTTTAATGCCATCTTTAACAGCTTATTCAACTGAAATTAAATTTACAAAAATGAATACATTTTCTTTGCTGCTATTAATGTTGATTTGAAGTTTTCCTGGATAAAATTTTCAAGACAATATTTTAAATTAAATAAAACCCAGTAGCAATCCTGGGTTTTCCATACTTATTGATTTTGATTCATACTCCTCATGACTGCTCTAATTTGAGCTTCAGAAGGTTTTCGTCCCATTTGCATAAACATTGCTCGAATCATCTTTTCGTTAATTGGCGGATTTTCTTTTAACTGTTTTTCAAATGCTTTTCTTGTAAAATACCATCCGGCGAAAGCACCAATTACAGCACCAATAACTACATATAATAGAGACATCCAAAAATTCATAATTAATCCCTCTTTCTTCTATAACAATTGTAGCAAATAAATCAGTTTTTTCAAGTTAATATAAAAGAAAAAAGACCCGACAAGGTCTTTTTTGTCAAAGTTTGAAGACTATTCCCCTTCTATACAAGGTGGGTGTTCTGCATTTATTTTTAGGATTCCCATAAATTACAGGCCTTCACACCGATAAACGACATCCAAACTCCCAATATCTTCTGTGTCGGAAACGTATTGTCTTTGACAAATACATTATATAAGATTTTTTCTATTTTGTAAAAGTCCTTATTTATAACTGCCAAAAATTCCATATTCTAAATTATAATAAGCTTCTCTTTCTCTAACTGAATCCCGATAAGAAATTGTGATGTAAGCTTTAAAACCATCAATAGATATATCAATAATACAATTCTTATATGTTAATATCTCATCATTTTCTTTATAGTTTTTATAAGCTTTTTTTACTCTCATAATAGTCAGTATTTCAGCATTATTCAGTCTTCTGAAAGTATCTAATCTCTTTCTAAAATATAAATGCTGATTAATACTGGCTAAAACATAACTGCAACAAATCGAAACTACAGTTAATACCAAAAGAAAATATAGCGATACAAATCCTTTTTTATTGTGCATAGGCTATTGGATAAGTATAAAACTTACCATCCCTTTCATAGTCAATATAAATTATTCCAAAATGCTGATAAAAATAGACATTATCCACATCTTTCAAAAAGCAGATATAACCAGGTTGAGAAATAACATTAAAATTTACCAGTGAAATATGACATTCATTTTTTTCAGTGTTATAACTTATTTCATAACTATCCACTGAAATTATCTCATTAACAGCTAAAGTAAGTTGCATTTGATACAAACCTATTTCATCCTGATAAATATATATATCCTGGTGCATTATATCTGAAGTCATTTTTAATATCGGTACAGCTAAAGTAAAAAGAAAGGAAACAATAAATAAAGTAAGCACTAGTTCGATAAGGCTATATCCACAGGAAGTTCGATTGGACAATAGATCTTGAATCTTTCGATGTTTCGCCAATATTTATTCATATCCTTTGCTTCTGGCAATTTTGCAACTCTATTTTTCAGCATTACGACATTTATCAATATCATTACTGCCATAGTTATAGCCATCATTGAGATAACAGCTTCTAAAAGAATGCTACCTTTCTTTGTTTTTATCATATACTCTACCCGTTCCCAAAGAAACAATTATTTCATTTCCTTCAATTTCATATGTATTAGCCATATTTACATTTCCTATACGATTAAATCTGATATAAACTTCTTCATTATCATATTCTTCATAATAACTCTGCAATAGCGCTTCATATTGAACCATTACTATTTCATTGATAATCAGTGATGAATTTCTTTTGATGCTTGTTTTATATATAGGTGTTATCAATAATACAAAAACACTTAATATAAACAATACAAATATCGTTTCAATCAGTGAATAACCTTTATTTAACTTTTGCCTGACCATTTTCTATCACAATCTTTGCTCCGTTTGGACAGGTTGTTTGAGCCTGAGTTATCAATCCCGCATCAACAAGTTGTTGAATATCTGTAGCTTTGTTGCCATTTAATTCATAGGTAAGTATTTGTGAATTGACAACTTCAATAAGCGCTTTACATCCGACATTATCAATTATTTTCTTTTTTTCAGCAATATTGGGAATTGTTATCAGAACAATAATTGTTATTACCAATAACACCAGAATCATTTCCAATACTGTAAATCCTTTTTTCATAATCTTTACTTTCACTCCTTTAAAAATCCTGTAGCATCTCAAGAGGCATCAGAAGAACCTGATATGCTAATAAAATAATCACTGCTACAAATAGATAACATATCATCTGAAATACTAAACTGGTTTTCTTTATCAACTGCTCAAATTTAAAATTACTGATTTCCTTATAATCATTAATAGCAGCAACGAAATCGTTATCTTTTAATCCATACAGACAGATTGAATGAAATTCATCATCAAAATACTCAATATCTAAGCTCGATTCGAAATCACTTCCCTCAAGCAACGCTCTATTAAAATGATGCGCCAATAAAGCTGTTAATCTGTTAGTTCTGTTAAAACGTAAGATATCCAAACTTTGATGCAAAGATAAACCATTTTCTAAAAAGATAGATAAATCATTGACTAGATAATAAGTTGCTGTCATCCTTATTATTTTATCTTTTCCAGCTTTATGAAATAAAAGCCAGATATGAGCTTCTTTTTTGAAAGTTTTGATATAAATAATAAAAATTAATAATAGCAATATTCCAAATAAAACTATATTTTTAATTATATTAATAATCTTGAAAGTCATAATTATAGAGTCAGTTTTCTGATTAGTCAGATCCAAACTGACTATCATATTTGGTAAAACAATTTCAGTAAAAAGAACCAGCAGGGCTATCGAACTTAGAAGCAGGATAATATGATAAGCTATCTTTTCAAACAGTTCCTTTTTTAGTTTTTCATTTTGCCGGATTTTTTGATAGTTTATTCTAATTGCTTGTTCAATATCAATATATTGAATATAGAATGCCAGCTGTTTTTCAAAAGAATCATTATTTAATATTTCCTTCAGTAAGTCTCCCTTAGCTAACCTTTGATTGATTTCTTTGATTCTTTTTGTTTTAGGATACATTTTTTCCAACATTAGTAAACTATCTTTGATACTGCCATATCTTTCAATAAGTTTAGCTAACATCAACCATTTATAGTCATCCATTTTATTCATATTGAATATCCCCTTCAATGATTTTATTCTGTATTGCCTGCTTAATCTTTTCCGGCATTTTTATTTTTATCTCTTCTCCTTTTAAATAGCTAGTAATCTTTTCATTGTTTAAACAGTCATAGATACAGATGTAGTTATTTTGCTTATATCGTTTAAATAAACATTGATTAAAAACATAAGACATGGAATTAATTAAATCTTCTTTCTTAACGCCCAACTCAATTATTCGATGCAAGGCACTGATTGTACTTTGGGAATGAATAGAGCTGATTACCAGACATCCTGTTAATGCTGCTCTAACAGTACTTTTGGCTGTTTTTTCATCTCTGATTTCACCAATCATCAGTACATCTGGATTATGCCTTAATATCTGTCTTATCCCTTCTGAAAAATCAAAACCAATTCTTTCATTTATTTCCAGTTGAGTTATATTTGGTTGAATTACCTCAATAGGGTCTTCTAATGAATAAATAGTTTTATTCTCTAAAAGTTTTAACAACGAATACATCGTTGTTGTTTTACCACTTCCTGTTAATCCTGAAAAAAGTATTAATCCACTTCTTTGATTAATGCATCTGATAAATACTTCATGCATCTCTTTTTCAAAAGTTAATTGTTCAAGAGGTAAGCCATTATGACAATTCAGAATTCTTAAAACACCACTTTTGTTTTTTGAGGTAATTAAAACCGCAAAACGAAAATCATAATACACTCCTTCAAAAAAATAACTGAAGGAACCTGATTGGGGCTTTATGGAAGTAATATCTAAATGCGATTGATATTGAAGATAATTAAAAAGCTTGATATCATCAGGAAAACTTTCAAGCTTAGTTAAGCCATTGATAGTTCTAATACTGATAGAAATACCATCATCATTGATTAAAAAATGGATATCAGTACTTTTAAGTTCAACTGCTTCTTTTAAAATCTCTTCAAACCTGTTTTCCATACAATCTATTTTTGTATCGTAATGTTTATTTTCCTAAAATAAAAAAAGTAACTGGCGTTACTTTTGAATATAAGGATTGTGATCTAGTTCAAAACCGACAGTTGTAGATGCTTCATGTCCGGGATAAACAATCATATTTCTATCCAGACTATATAACTGCTGTAGCGATTCCATCAGCTGGTAGCTGTTACCGGAATATAAATCAGTTCTACCAACTGATAATCTGAATAAAGTATCACCACTGAATAACTTGCCATCAATTATATACATCACTGAACCAGCTGAATGACCAGGAGTAAATAATACTTTAACATCAATAGATCCGAATTTTAATTCATCTTTTTCAATCCAGTCTATCTGGCTTTCAACCTGGGATGCAAAACCAGCTAAATTATTATATTTTTCATTCCTGAGTATTTTTTTATCCTCTTTGCTGGCAATTATCGGACAGTTATATTTATTTTTTAATTTGTCTACTGCCCCGATGTGATCAAAATGACCATGAGTTAAAAGGATGGCTAAAACTTTGACGTTTTCATGGCGTTTAATCGCTTCATCAATCTTTTTAAACGATGCTCCCGGATCAATCACTAACATTTCACTGTCATTATAGACAAGATAACAATTAGTCTGAAACATCCCTACTTTTATTAACTCCACCTTCATAGTATCCCACTAAAGAAAAAGCCTTAATAACCAGGCTTCTACCTTTTCTCCTTATGAATAGTCATTTTATTGCAACGTGGACAATATTTTTTGATTTCCATTCTTTGAGGATGCTTTCTCTTGTTACGAGAACCTAAATAATTTTCTTCTCCACATTCGCTACATTTGAATTGAATGTTATCTCTCACTTCTAATCCCTCCGTTTTCGAACTTTGCTTATGTATAATATCATATATTGATGATTTTTGGCAATACTTTTACTTCTATTCCTTAATTTAGTAATATAATAAATATAATTAAAAAATGTTATTATATCTTAAGTGATATTAGATAAAAGTTATATTTGGTGAGGTAACAAAATGATAAATCGAGAAAATACCAGAAAAGTAAAAATCGGAAACATCACTATCGGCGGAGAAAATAAAGTCGTTATTCAATCAATGTGTAACACCTTAACGAAAGATACTGCTGCTACAATTAAACAAATTAAACAGTTGGAAGATGTTGGCTGTCAAATAATCAGATGCAGTGTTTTAGATTTAGAAGACGCCTATGCTTTAAGAAAGATTAAAGAAAACATTTCCATTCCTTTAGTTGCTGATATTCATTTTGATTACAGATTAGCTCTAGCTTCCATTGAATCAGGAGTTGATAAAATAAGATTAAACCCTGGTAATATTGGTGGAAAAGAAAATGTCAGAAAAGTTGTAGAAAAATGTAAGGAAAAAAATATTCCTATTAGAATCGGTATCAATAGCGGTTCGTTAGAAAAATCTGTTTTAGATAAATATGGTCACAACTGTCCTGAAGCAATGATACAATCAGCTCAAAGACATGTCGATATCTTAGAGGAAATGGATTTCCATGATATTGTTTTATCTTTTAAATCCAGTGATGTCAGACTTACAGTTGAAACTTTCTTACTGGCTTCAACAATCTGGGATTATCCAATGCATCTAGGTGTAACTGAAGCCGGAACTAAAGATTACAGTTTAATTAAATCCAGTGCTGCTTTAGGAGAACTGTTAAGAAAAGGAATTGGTGATACGATAAGAATTTCTATTTCTGATAATCCGATTGTAGAAATAAAAGCTTGTAAGAAATTATTAAAGGCTTATGATTTAATTGCCAATGTGCCCGATTTAATCGGTTGTCCAACCTGTGGCAGGACAATGTATGATATGCTTCCGATAATTAATGAAATAGAAGAATTTCTAGAAACAGTCCAAGCTGATATTAAAGTGGCTGTAATGGGTTGTGTAGTTAATGGCCCAGGTGAAGCAAAAGATGCTGATATTGGTATTGCAGGTGGAATAAAAGAAGGCTTATTATTTAAAAAGGGACAGGTTGTCAGAAAAATTCCACAAGAAAAAATTGTTGAAGAATTAAAAAAAGAAATCTTAGAAATGATCAAACAATAGATTGTTCATTTTTAATAAAACAGTTTAACTGTTTACAAGCATCTTAAGATGCAAAGGAGAATATTGTTATGAAAAGAGTTTATAACTTCAGTGCTGGTCCTTCTTGTATTTTTGAAGCTGTATTGCAGAAAGCAGCCGATCAAATGCTAAATTACGAAGGCTCAAAAATGTCTGTCATGGAAATGTCACATCGTTCCAAAATTTATGAAGACATAATCAATGATTGTGAAACCAGATTGCGCAGATTAATGAATATACCAGATAACTATAAAGTGTTGTTTCTTCAAGGAGGAGCATCCCTGCAATTTTCAATGATTCCAATCAATCTGATGAAAAATAAGAAGGTTGATGTTATTAATACTGGACTGTGGACTAAAAAAGCAATTACAGAACACCAAAAACTTGGTGAAGTAAATATTATAGCCAGCAGTCAAGAAGATAATTTTTCCTATATTCCAAAAGTTTCTAAAGAAATGATTAGTGATGATTGTGATTATGTATATATATGTCAAAACAATACAATATACGGTACAGTTTATAACTATGTGCCTGAAACAAATGGAAAACCATTAGTCGCAGATTTTTCCAGTTGTATTTTAAGTAAACCATACAATGTAAGTGATTATGATTTAATATTTGCGGGAGCACAAAAAAATATGGGTCCAGCGGGATTAACAGTTGTAATTATTAAAGAAAACTTAATAGAAGAAAAACCTGAAATTCCAAGTATGTTGAGCTACAAGGTTCACACAGACAATAATTCCATGTATAATACTCCACCAACATATGCAATCTATATATGTGGTTTAGTTTTACAACATCTGGAAGAAACTATTGGCGGCTTAGAAAATATGCAAAAGATTAATGAAGAAAAAGCTAAAATTCTTTATGATTACTTGGATAATTCTAAATTATTTAAAAATCCAGTCAATAAAGAAGACAGATCAATTATGAATGTTACTTTTATAACCGGAAATGAAAAATTAGATGAATTATTTGTATCAGAAGCAACAAAAAATGGCTTTGTTAATTTAAAAGGTCACAGAAGTGTTGGTGGAATGCGTGCAAGTATATATAACGGCATGCCAGTTGAAGGTGTAAAAAAACTGGTGCAGTTTATGAAAGAATTTGAGGAGAAACAAAATGTATAAAATTAAAATATTAAATAACATTTCCAAAGTTGGATTAAATAGATTTACTGACAGATACCAAATCGCCAAGGACTTTACTGATGAAGATGCCATACTTCTAAGAAGTGAAAATATTCATGAATATAAATTCAATGAAAATCTGAAATCTATCGCCAGAGCTGGAGCAGGTATTAACAATATCCCTGTTGATAAATGTAGTGAAAAAGGAATTGTAGTATTTAATACCCCTGGTGCTAATGCCAATGCAGTTAAAGAGTTGGTCTTTGCAGGATTATTATTAGGAAGCAGAAAAATCTATGAAGGTATGCAATGGGTTCAAACTCAAAAAGATAACGATAATATCGCAAAAGATACTGAAAAACAAAAAAAGTTATATTCAGGAAATGAATTACTGCATAAAAACCTGGGAATTATCGGACTGGGTTCTATTGGTGTTCAAGTTGCTAACCTGGCAATTGATTTTGGAATGAATGTTTATGGTTATGATCCATTTATTTCTTTAGCTAATGCCTGGAATCTGTCAAGAAATGTTCATCATTCAGATACAATTGATGAAATTCTTAAAAATTGCGACTTTATATCACTTCATATTCCATTAAACGACAAAACAAAACATATTATTAATGCTGATGTTATCTCTAAAATGAAACCTAATATGAAAGTTCTAAACTTTTCCAGAGATGGTTTAGTTGATACTGATGCCTTATTAAAAGGTATTGAAAGTGGTATTATCAGCAAATATATTACTGACTTCCCGGTTCAAAAACTTATTGGCCAGGAAAATGTATTAATTCTTCCTCATCTTGGAGCTTCTACAGCAGAAAGTGAGGATAATTGTGCTTATTTAGCAGTTAAGCAGACAATGGATTATTTAGAAAGAGGAAATATTACCAACTCTGTTAACTTACCTGACTGCAGTATGGATATAAATGGTCATGTAAGAATTTGCTGTATTCACAAAAATGTTCCAAAAATGTTAACACAAATCTCTGATGCTTTATCAGCATCAAATGTCAACATTGAAAATTTGATGAATAAATCAAAAAAAGAACTGGCTTACACAATGGTTGATATTGCTGAAAAAGTAAATGATGAAATTTTAAATAAAATTAAACAAATTCCAGGAATGATAAGAGTTTGTACATATAACGATAACAATGATTAATAGACATCTTTAAAAGTGTTCTATTAATAGAGCAATAAAATATAAGGCTATTGAATTATTATACTTATATTTCATTGATTCCATTTGAAAAAAATAAAATGGCTGCAAAATAGATGAATAATCATTTTGCAGCCTTTAAAATTTGCAATTAATACTTTAATCGGATTAGTTTTCTACATTACTTCTTCAATCTGAAATTTATTCTTCCAGCCACATGGATAATTGCTTTTCAATATTATCATCAAGCAGATCATTTTTTTGCATCCATTCATCATTGAAGATACTGTTTAGATACTTTTCGCCACCATCGCATAAAAGAATTACTGCATTTCCTGTTCCGCTTTTATTGGCAATATCTTCTATTGCTTTATACAGTACTCCACCAGCAGAGCCACCAATTAATATCCCATGTTTCTTTGCAAAATATCTGCAGGCATTAAATGCTTCCCTGTCACTTGCATAATAATTGTTATCTATTAGCGAATAGTCAATAATCTTTGGTATATCCGCATCTTCCGGAATACCGGTACCGGATTGAAAATATGGTGCGCCTATCGGATTAAAAATAGTCGATCCATATGGTTCAATAACATTTATGACTGTATTTTTATTATATTTCTTTAAGCCCATAGCTGTACCACAGGAAGATCCACCTGTTCCTATCGCGGCATAAAATTCATCAACTGTTTTCAAATCATTTATTAGTTCTCTTGCTAATGTATCTTCATAGGCCTTTTTATTACTTTCATTATTTGTTTGAAATGTAAAAAAGGAATTATCTATTTTTTCGGCCAGTTCTATAGCAGCTTTTTCTCTTTCAGCCGAAGCAACTTCATCAGGTTTTTTTTCATGTCCGACAACCACTATTTCACCACCATATGCTTTTATCATGTCAATTTTTTCTTTAGTGGCATGATGATCAACAACCGCAATAAAACGATATCCTTTCAGTGCAGAAATTATGGCTAAACCTGTAGCTGTATTACCACTTGATGATTCGATAATTGTTCCACCTTTTTTTAATAATCCGTTCTTTTCAGCATCTTCAACCATTTTTAAAGCCATTCGATCTTTCATGCTTCCCCCTGGGTTGAATTTTTCCAATTTTAAATATACATTCCAATCAGAATCTTTCAAATTTAATTTCAACATTGGTGTTTCTCCAATTAATTCTAAAATATTATCTACTATTCTCATAATCTATATCCCTTTAAACCTTTTTTCATCTTGTTTATAAAAATATATTTTAAAACTGTTTTTTCATTAAATATTGATTCATTAGAATCCCTATAATAAGCAGCTATGCTAAAACAAGCAAACTATCGCTTTTTTAAATTAATAATCTTTTTATCTTTCTATCTCATCTTTAATATCTATTTACTTTAAAAAATCATTTAATTTTTCTTGCTTCCATATAGTATCGCTTATCATAAGAGTTGCCCATTGAAAAAGTTTTTAATGGTAAAATGCCATCCAGAATGATTGTTTTAAACAATTCATCTTTATCAATAGCATCAAATGTAAAACCGATACTGTTTTCTTTTTTTGACAATTCTCTAACTGTATCATAACCATGAATATAATCAATTTTGCCTTGGTTTTTTTTCAGATAGTTATCTAAAAATATTTGAATCGATCCAACGGCTAGATTACTTTTTGGATTTTCAAGATAGAGACTTTTAGTTTCACCATTTAATATCACTTCAACTTTTTGACCTTTTCCCTCTTCATTAATTTTATAGTATTCATAAAGTTCTTTAAGCATTTTGTCACTATCAGTATCAAAAATTATACGATGAATCGCTTCAAACTCTAAGGCTTCACTATGTAAATTAACTATTTCTGCCAATGCGTATCGACTGCAAGAATTCAAATAATCTTCGTCAGTCTTTTTTAAATCTTCATAAATTGTTTTTGCCGCTGATAATGAGTGATTCCCATCTCCAATGGCAAATAATAAAACTCCTTTATCTTTAACGCCATATTTCTTTTCGAAAGCTTTTTTATCCATTAATTTATTAAATCCCTTTAAAACCTCCTGTTTCAACTGATTATTTAAATTATAACCTTCAAGATGACCGCCATTCATGTTAAGTTCAAAATCATATACCTGCTCTTGTTTTTTAACCTTTTCTTTTAAACCCTCAATTATTTCTTTTTTTGAATCATCAATTAAAATCATGATATGAGGAAGTTCTAAAAAAGCTCTTTCCCTGATTTTAACTCGCGGTGGGATTCTTTCAATTATCGTTTTTTCAGTTGCTCTAATTAAGGAATTAGATCCTAAAGTATAATCATATTCTTCTAAATCAATTAAACCGACAATACCTTCTCTTACTCTTCCATCTTTTTGTTTTCTTCTGATATAAAAAATTGAATCATTATATTCTTCAAATAAGTCTTCTTGCAGATATTGCTTCATTGTATCATTAATACTATTAATTCTCTCTTCAACATTTTCATCAAGATAAATTTCTGGAAGAGTTATTCTTAAAGTGGATGGACTTTTTCCCACAAATTTATCTAATTTTTCCCAGTATTCCTGTTCAGATGTATATTGATCACAGGCAACCACTGACCATTTTGTTAAATCAATATTTTTTTTAGGCAATAAAATATTGCCGGTTTTAAACGGTATTTTCATTTGTTTCACTTCTTTCTTCAACTTATTATAACTGAAACTTCTACATTTCAAAAGAAAATGAAATATAAAAACATCATAATTAATGCGATTATTTTTATTATTCCCACACTACCTTGGTAAAAGTTAAAAGGTGATAAAGCTTGATATTCCAACCTTTTTAATAGTTCGCATCCATTCTGTTTGCTATATTCCGAATTATTTTCAGATTTTTCTGCCCGTTCCAGTCCCAGTTCCAATTAACTAGCTCTCATCTTTTAACAGCCACCTAGCTATATCAAATACTTTTATCCCCTCCATTATTGACATAGGGTGTTTTGTATTTGCCAATAGTATTTTAGGATAGGCATCCTTTATAGAAAATAAGGGAGAAAGTTCTCTTTCCAATGTTTGCTCTCTACTTATATCATCCGCTACTTGAATGTATATTTTTTCATCAGCTTTCATAGCTACAAAATCTATTTCTTTCTGATAGAGTTTACCTACATAAATATCATATCCTCTTCTTAGCAATTCTATAGCCACGATATTTTCATAAGCTCTCCCATAATCCATATTTCTTACACCTAGTATTGAATAACGAAAAGATAAGTCTGATAAATAATACTTATCATTTAATTCCAAGTATTTTTTTCCTCTAATGTCATATCTTTTTACTTTATAAAACATAAAAGCATTACATAAATATTTTAAATAATTACCTATTGTCACGTGGTTAGTTTTCACCTTATTATTATTTAACATATTAGCAATATTATTAGCACTAGTAAGGTTTGATATATTATCCATTAAAAATTCAGTCAATGTATCTAGTAGAACAATTTCTTCAATGTTATACCTATCAATTAAATCTTTTTTAATCAAAGATGTATAAACATCTTTGATATATGCGCTAGCATCTTCTTTATTCTTGTATAAATATGAACCAGCTAATCCACCATCTTTTAAATAACTTTCCAAATAACTAGAATAATCACTCTTTATCTCAAAATAATTACAATATTCTTCAAATGAAAATGGAAATATNGGAATTTCTATATATCTACCAGTAAACAAGGTAGATAAATCAGAGCTAAGTAAAAAAGCATTAGAACCTGTTAAGTAGATATCATATTTTTTACTATTANGAAAGCTATTAATTGCTATTTCAAACCTTTCACAAAGCTGAGCTTCATCAATCATTAAAATATTTTGAATTTCTGGATTGTATTTATTTTTGTTAATGCTAATATAAATTTACCCAGAAACACCAATATAAAATTACCCAGTTATGGGTAATTGAATGAGTGAACTGGGTTTCATTTTATAATAAATC
>JGI24710J26742_10001275_pt1 | contig 23338 bp, 24 predicted proteins | sample BioPla2DNA2_FD_26742 | JGI IMG/M metagenome (IMG submission 26742) | reverse complement strand
TTTTTTTTTATTTTACATTTTCAATTTGAAGGAAGTTTATGATGTAATTAGGTTTCACTTATAAATGTAATATAGATATTGAAGCTTTGCTGATAGAAAAAATGTGTATTCCAGCTGAAGGATGATTTTTAATTAAGACTGTATATAATTTCTGATGTTTGGATCATATTTTACAATTATGTATAAAATATGAACAAATATCTGTCTTTTTGAATAATTATGTAAGAGGGAAAAAAACCCTTGACAGGATCGTCATTATAATATATATTTTGATTATCAAAATATTTGGATTTCAAAACAATTAGGAGTGAAGTATGTGAATGAAAAGCTGAATGAGATTAATCGATTGCTTGTGGAGGTTTATGATGACGTTAATCGGATTGAAGAGTTCTCTATAAAGCAGGGAGCCTTTAGTGATATCTCTATTACGGAGATCCACACCATTGAAGCAGTGGGATTATACGGTTCCAAGACCATGTCAGAGATTGCCTCACAGTTGGAGATTACCATGGGTACATTAACCATTGCCATTGACAAGTTGATCAAGAAGGGATATGTGGAAAGAAGGCGCAGTGATACAGATCGCAGAATTGTGAATGTATGTTTAACCAAAAGAGGTAAGCTTGCCTATCGAATTCATGAAAAATTCCACATGGATATGGTGAAAGCAATTATGAGTGATTTTTCTCATGAGGAAGAAGAAGTTTTATTAGTTGCCCTGAAGAAACTGAACCAGCATTTAAAGGAGATCTATATGAATGGACCTAAGAAATGACATGGAGGATTGATATGCAACATGCAAGAATCATAGGCACAGGAAGTTATGTGCCAGATAATATAATGACAAATGATGATTTGGCTGAAATAGTAGATACCAGTGATGAATGGATTTCCTCAAGAACTGGGATTAAAGAAAGAAGGATATCTAAGGGCGAAAGCACTTCCGAAATGGCTTATTATGCGGCCTTGAAAGCCATAGAGAATGCCAATATAAGTGCCATGGATTTAGACTTAATCATTTGCGCAACCATTACACCAGATTCTTTTATGCCTAGTGTTGCATGTATGGTTCAAGAAAGATTAGGAGCTAAAAAGGCAGCTGCCTTTGACCTCAGTGCTGCCTGTACTGGAATGATCTATGCCATGGTTACCAGTGCAATGTTTATTGAAAATGGTGTATATCAAAAGATATTGGTAATTGGAGCTGAGACCCTATCTAAAGTGCTGAATTGGAATGACAGGTCTACCTGTGTTTTATTTGGAGACGGAGCAGGAGCAGTTGTGATGTCTGTTTCCCAAAGCAGCAGGGGAGGGATGATTGCCCATCATCTTTTCAGTGACGGAGAGAAACAATCCTATCTGACTTTGCCATCCATTACTTTAAAGAATCCCTATGTTCAGCCAGAAACCACAGATGTTCCTTACATTTTAATGAAAGGGCAGGAGGTTTTTAAATATGCAGTTAGAAGTATCGCAGACAATATAAAACTTCTTTTATCGAAAGCCAAGATGGAGAAAGAAGATATTCAGTATATCATCACCCATCAGGCAAACTTTCGAATAATAGAACACGCTGCCAAGATTTCCGATATATCTTTGGATAAATTTTATGTTAATTTGGAGCGTTATGGTAATACTTCTGCAGCATCCATAGGGATTGCATTGGATGAAATGAATCGCAAAGAGATCATATCCGCTGGAGATAAAATTATTCTAGTAGGATTTGGTGGTGGTATGACCAGTGGAGCCATCCTGATGGAATGGGCTTAAGTTTAGGGGCTTTTTAGAGGTGATTTGGGGTTAAATGGCTATGTCATATGAGATAAAAAGTAAAAACTTGGCCTTGATGTAGATATGAGCTCAGTTAAATAGCTATGTCATGTAAGATTAAAAGAAAAGAAACAATAAAAAAGAAAAATAATAAAGATAACAAATAAAAAAGAAATTATCCAAGAACTTAAAAAATAATTAATAAAAGAATGTAAAATTAAAAAATATTAATTTAAACAGGAGGAAATGAAAAATGGATTTCAACAAGATTAAAGAGTTAGTAGCAGAGCAATTAGGAGTAGAGGTAAAGGATTTAACCAATGAGACTTCCTTAAAGGATGATTTACATGCAGATTCTTTGGACTTATTCCAGATCATTATGTCCTTGGAAGAAGAATTTGATTTGGAAATACCAACGGAGGATACAGAAAACATCAAGACCATTGGTGATATCGAAAATTATCTTAAGAGCAGACAATAAGCAGTGGAATTATAGATTGGGAGGATGAGTCCTATGGATTCACGAATATGTGATCTTTTAAATATTCAGTTTCCTATTCTTCAGGGAGCAATGGCAAGAATCTCCGATGCCTCTTTAGCTGCTGCTGTTTCAGCAGCTGGGGGACTGGGAATTATAGCAGGGGGTACCGCACCAGTAGAAGTGATAAGAGCAGAGGTTAAGAAGGCGAAGGAACTTACAGACAAACCCTTTGGTGTGAATATTATGTTGCTTTCTGAACATGCAGAGGAAATAGCAAAGATGGTATGTGAGGAAGGGGTTAAGGTTGTTACCACCGGTGCCGGTTCTCCTGGTAAGTACATGAAAATGTGGAAGGAGCATGGCATCAAAGTAATCCCTGTGGTTCCCTCAGTGGCCATAGCCAAGAGGATGGAACGCAGTGGCGCAGATGCAGTGATTGCAGAAGGTACAGAGGCAGGTGGCCATGTGGGAGAGCTAACAACATTTGCATTGGTTCCTCAGGTTGTAGATGCTGTGGAAATACCAGTGATTGCTGCTGGTGGTATCGCTGACGGAAGGGGTATGGCAGCGGCTTTGATGCTGGGGGCAGAGGGAGTACAGCTGGGAACCAGATTTTTATCTGCTTACGAATGTAATATCCACCCCAATTACAAAGAGAAAATTTTAAATGCAAAGGATATTGATACGGTAGTGACAGGAAGAAGCACAGGCCATCCAGTTCGAATTTTAAAAAATAAATTAAGTAGAAAATTTATCGAATTGGAGGCCTCAGGAGCGCCTAGGGAAGAAATTGAAGCTTTAGGAGTAGGAGCTTTGGCCAAAGCAGTTATGGATGGCGACATGGACTATGGTAGTATTATGGCTGGTCAGATAGCAGCTTTGGTGAAAAAAGAGCAAAGTTGTAAAGAAATCATCATGGAAATGATGGAGGAAACAGAGCTTCTACTTCATAAGGACTGGAGGCAATTATGAGTAAGACTGCATTTTTATTTTCAGGGCAGGGGGCTCAATATATTGGAATGGGAAAAGATCTCTATGATACCTTTCCCATATGTAAGCAAACCTTTGAAGAAGCCAGTGATAGCATAGGAATGGATCTGGTGAAGTTGATTTTTGAGGGAAGAAAAGAAGAACTGGATTTAACGGAAAATACCCAACCAGCCATTGTAACCATGTCCCTTGCAGCATTTCGGGCAATTTCAATGTATGATATTGTTCCAGATGTGGTGGCTGGCTTAAGTTTAGGTGAATATAGTGCCTTGACGGCCAGTGGTTATTTTAATCTAAAAGAAGTAATTCCTTTGGTTCAAAAGCGGGGGAAATATATGCAGGAGGCTGTACCAGAGGGTGTTGGGAAAATGTCTGCAGTCCTAGGTTTATCTGAGGATAAGGTAAGAGAAGCCTGCGAGGAGGCAAACATATTTGGCATCGTAGAACCTGCCAATTTTAATTGCCCAGGTCAGATTGTGATTGGGGGAGAAATAAAAGCAGTGGATGAGGCTGGAAAACTTGCCAAAGAAAAAGGAGCAGTAAAAGTCATCGATCTTCCAGTAAGCGCTCCTTTCCATACCTCAATGTTAAAACCGGCTGCTGAAAAACTGAAAGTAGTATTAAATTCCGTTGAGATTGGCCAACTTAAATACCCAGTCATCAGTAATGTAACTGCTGACTTTATTCAGAATCAAAATCAGGTGAAGGAATTATTATACCAACAAGTTATGAATAGTGTTTTGTGGGAACAATCCATTCGTAAGATGATAGAATTTGGCGTTACCAAATTTATAGAAATTGGGCCGGGAAGAACCTTATCCGGATTTGTTAAGAAAATTGACCGCCGTCTTAGTGTATTAAACGTTGAAGACACAAACTCTCTTATGAATTTTGGTAAAATCCGATAGGGATTCGATCGAGCTAACATTCTATAACGAATGAGAAAAAGCCTATAGCGATTGAGTAGGAGAAGTCATAAACTCACGGATGAATATCAAAATCATAGATAGATTGAGTAATATATGATCCTTTATGGATTGAGTATTGAAATTATCATCTATTGATTGAGTAAGAGAAGATAGGTGAAAACATAAGCGATCGTCATCAAATAGAAAGGAATTTGATAATGTTAAAGGGAAAGATTGCAGTAATTACAGGTGCTGCAAGAGGGATTGGAAGAGCCATCGCATTACAACTAGCGGAATATGGAGCCAAGGTTGTTGTTAATTATCGTAGTAACCGGACACAGGTAGATGAACTTTTACAAACCATAATCGATGCTGGCGGTGAAGCGATAGCGATACAGGCGGATATCAGTAAAGATGAAGAAGCAAAAGCTCTTATTGATACTACCGTAGAGAAATGTGGGAGAATTGATATCCTTGTGAATAATGCAGGAATTACAAAAGATAATTTGCTCATGCGGATGTCTGAGGCAGATTTTATCGATGTAGTGAATACCAATCTCAAAGGCACCTTTTTATGTATGAAATATGCTTCCAGCCCAATGCTTCGGCAAAGAGCTGGTAAGATTATTAATATATCTTCTGTTGTAGGGATTTATGGTAATATTGGTCAGGCAAATTATGCTGCATCTAAGGCTGGGGTCATTGGTCTAACCAAGACAGTAGCCAAAGAATTGGCTTCCAGAGGGATTACGGTAAATGCAGTAGCCCCTGGATTTATAGAAACAGATATGACCAATAAATTATCAGATAAAATTAAAGAAGCATGCATCAGTCAAATACCACTGAAGCGTTTTGGAACAGCAAAAGAGGTGGCAAATACCGTATGTTTTCTTGCTTCTGATGCAGCAAGTTATATTACCGGTCAGGTGATTCAAGTGGATGGTGGAATGGTAATATAGGTAGAATTAGGAGGAAAACCAGAATGAATCATAGAGTAGTTGTAACAGGAATGGGTGCTATTACACCGATTGGCAATGATGTCAATGAGTTTTTTATAAGCGTACAGGAAGGTAAATGTGGAATTGACTTTATTGATCGTTTTGATACCCAGGATCATTCCGTAAAATTAGCTGCCCAAGTTAAAAACTTTGATCCAAAAAATTATATGGATGCAAAAGAAGCTAGAAGGATGGATCGCTTTTCCCAATATGCCTTGGCAGCAGCCAAAGAAGCTATGGAGGATTCCGGTCTTGACAAGGATAAACGAAATCCCGATCGTTTTGGAGTCATTGTGGGATCAGGGATTGGGGGAATTGAAAACATTGAAAAAGAAGCCAAAACCTTATTTGAAAAAGGACCAAGGCGAGTCAATCCTTTATTTATCCCCATGATTATAACCAACATGGCAGCGGGTAATATAGCGATTAAATACGGAGCCAAAGGTATCTGTACCAATGTTGTGACCGCCTGCGCCACTGGTACCCATTGTATTGGAGAAGCATTTCGAAATATAAAGCATGGTTATGCCGATGTCATGATAGCTGGAGGAACGGAAAGTTCCATAACCCCATTATCGATTGCCGGTTTTTCCTCCCTAACAGCTCTATCAAAGAAGACGGATCCCTTAAGAGCTTCCATCCCCTTTGATAAAGAAAGGGATGGATTTGTTATGGGGGAAGGCGCTGGTATCTTGATTTTAGAGGAGTATGAACACGCAAAAGCTAGAAATGCAAAAATTTATGCAGAAATTGTAGGCTATGGTGCTACTTGTGATGCTTATCATATTACAGCACCTTCACCGGAAGGAGAAGGGGGTGCCAAAGCTATGGTAAGAGCCATGGAGGAAGCTGGCATTTCCCCAAAGGAAGTCTCCTATATTAATGCTCACGGAACCAGCACGCCACTCAATGACAAATTAGAAACGGATGCAATTAAATTGGCTTTCAAAGAAGTGGCCTATGAGCTACCAATCAGCTCAACCAAATCAATGATTGGACATTTGCTTGGAGCTGCAGGAGCAGTAGAAGCTATCGTTTGTATCAAAGCCCTTGAAAACAACTTCATCCCAGCTACCATTGGTTTAGAGCATTCGGATGAGGAATGTGATTTGGATTATGTACCACAAAGGGGAAGAAGCGAAAAACTCAACTTTGTAATGAGTAACTCCTTAGGCTTTGGTGGGCATAATGCGACTCTAATATTTAAGAATATGGAGGTTTGATCATGGATTACAAAGCAATTATCAATTTAATAAAGGAAATGAATCAAACTGATTTTACCAGACTTGAAATTGAAGAAGAAGGACTGAGAATTTACTTGGAAAAAGGAAATGGAACCCCTCAGCATACTCTTGCTCAGCCAGTGGGTTCCCAGGTGGTTACCAATCCTCCTGTAACGACAACCATTAGTCAACCCAGTGTGACAGTTTCCAATGAAGTAAATCTAAATAACCCAAAAGAAGAAGGAAAGACAGTGGTATCACCTATGGTTGGTACTTTTTATGCAGCACCAGGGCCAGAAAAACCACCTTTTGTTAAGGTAGGAGATAAGGTGAAAAAAGGGCAGACTCTTTGTATTATTGAAGCAATGAAGCTGATGAATGAAATTGAGAGTGAGTATGATGGAGAAGTTCTTGAAATACTGACTAAAAACGAAGAAATGGTGGAATATGGCCAGCCCTTATTTGTAATCAAGTAGTTAATATCTCGAATGGGATAGGAAGGATAGGATATGTTAAATATAGATGAAATAAAGAAAATACTTCCCCATAGACCTCCTTTTCTATTGGTCGATTGTATGGATGAACTAGAACCAGGAAAATATGGTGTCGGAAGGAAATGTGTCACCATGAATGAACCCTATTTTCAGGGACATTTTCCTGAGAAAGCCATCATGCCTGGGGTAATTATTCTAGAAGCTTTGGCACAAACTGGAGCAGTGGTAATGCTCACAGTAGAAGGAAATGAAGGGAAACTAGTTTATTTTGCCGGAATGGATAAGGTGAAGTTTAAACGTCAGGTAGTTCCAGGGGATGTTTTAACTCTTAAAGTAGAAATTATTAAGCAAAAAGGCAGTTTTGGCATTGGCAATGCTGTCGCCTGTGTGGGGGATCAGGTGGCGGTAGAAGCAGTACTAACCTTTGCCATAGAATGATGAATCCGACCGGGCGAAAGGAGGTTTTCGATGTTTAAGAAAATTTTAGTAGCAAACCGAGGTGAAATCGCAGTCAGAATTATTCGTGCATGTAGAGAAATGGGAATTGCAACTGTGGCTGTTTATTCTGAAGCAGATAGGGAGGCTCTCCATGTTATGTTGGCAGATGAAGCAGTTTGTATCGGGCCTGCCAAATCAAAGGATAGTTACTTAAACATGCAAAATATCATTAGTGCTACAGTTTTAACGGGAGCAACAGCAATTCATCCTGGCTTTGGTTTCCTTTCAGAGAATAGCTCCTTTGCCAGAATGTGCGAAGATTGTAACATTACCTTTATCGGTCCATATGCGGATACAATAGATTTGCTGGGAAACAAATCAAAAGCTAGAGAAACAATGCAAAAAGCTGGGGTACCAGTGGTACCAGGATCCGATGGTGAATTGGATGATTTAAAAGAGGCCATAAAATTAGCGGATCAGATTGGTTATCCTCTAATGATAAAAGCCTCTGCTGGTGGTGGAGGTAAAGGAATGAGAGCAGTCCACCATAAAAAAGATTTTGAGAATGCATTTTCATCGGCAAAGGCAGAAGCAAAGGCTGCTTTTGGTGATGATAATCTTTATATGGAAAAACTAATTATTCATCCAAAACATATAGAATTTCAGATACTGGCAGATAAATTTGGGAATGTAATCCATCTGGGGGAACGGGATTGTTCTGTGCAACGAAGAAATCAGAAGATGATGGAGGAATGCCCCTGCCCTATTATAAGCGAAAAACTTCGTACTANGATGGGGAATGCTGCAGTAAAGGCAGCAAAGGCAACTGGCTATGTAAATGCTGGTACCATTGAATTCTTGCTTGATGAGCAAGGCAATTATTATTTTATGGAAATGAATACAAGAATTCAGGTAGAACATCCGATTACAGAGATGGTTACCGGAGTTGATTTAATAAAGGAACAAATTAAAATAGCTTATGGTGAAACCTTGTCATACCAACAAGAGGATATTCACTTCCATGGTCACGCAATTGAATGTAGAATNAATGCGGAAGATCCGGAGCGAAAATTCATGCCCTGCCCTGGCACCATTGAAAATTTATTATTACCCGGTGGCCTTGGAATTCGGATTGATAGCGCCATCTATCCTGGGTATCAAGTTCCTGCCTGCTATGATTCTATGTTGGCGAAATTGATTGCCTATGGAAGGGATCGAGAGGAAGCGATCCAGAAAATGAAAAGGGCTTTATATGAGTTAGAGATCGAAGGAATTAAGACCAATACTGATTTTCAACTGGCATTAATGGATCGGAAAGAAATCCAGGAGGGTAGCTATAATACCGGACTGATTGAGGGAATGATCAAGCATGAATAAAAATCCTTTTAAATTCAAAAAATATGCAACTTCACAGATATATCGGGTAAGACCTAAGGACATTGGAAGACCGGATGAGGAAAAACCCAATGTACCGGAAGGGATTATGACCAAATGCCCAAATTGTAAAAAAATTATCTACACCAAATTGCTTTTAAAGAATTTTAAACAATGTGACGAATGCGGGTACAGTTTTAAAATATCTGCTAATGAAAGATTTGCCATGTTATTGGATGATGGGGATTGGTTGGAATATGATAAACAATTAACCACTAAGGATCCATTGAATTTCCCTGGGTATGCAGATAAACTGGTAAAAACCCAGAGCCAAACAGGACTGGTGGATGGACTGGTTACCGGAAAAGGAAAGATTGAAGGTTCAGCGGTTATGCTGGGAGTGATGGATGCAGCTTTTTTTATGGGAAGTATGGGAACGGCCATTGGAGAAAAGTTGACCAGATTATTTGAACGGGCGACAGAGGAAAGACTTCCGGTTATCGTTTTTACTGCTTCCGGTGGAGCTAGGATGCAGGAGGGGATATTTTCATTAATGCAGATGGCTAAGGTAAGTGGCGCTGTTGCCAAACATAGTGAAGCAGGATTGCTTTATATCACGGTACTGACAGATCCAACCACAGGAGGAGTAACTGCTTCATTTGCCATGTTAGGAGATATTATTCTTGCTGAACCGGGAGCATTAATAGGTTTCGCTGGTCCGAGGGTAATTGAACAGACCATTGGTCAGAAACTTCCGGAAGGGTTTCAAAGGGCTGAATTTTTGCTGGAGCATGGCTTTGTCGATAAGATTGTTCCAAGAGAGCAGCTGAAACATACCTTGGGAACTCTTCTTAAAATGCATTCCTATTGTGGGGAAAATCAGATTTAGGCCTAAGGAGGGGTAACCGTGGATATAACACCCTGGGAAAAAGTAAAATTAGCCCGAATGCCATTGAGGCCAACGGGGCTTGATTATATAAATCAAATATTTGAAAATTTTATAGAATTGCATGGAGATCGTAGATTTTCCGATGATAAAGCAATCGTGGGTGGTATTGCCTTTCTGGGAGAGCTTCCTGTTACAGTAATTGCCCAGCAGAAAGGGAGAAATACGAAAGAAAATATTGCTAGAAATTTTGCTATGCCTCACCCAGAGGGTTATCGAAAAGCCCTACGTCTCATGAAGCAGGCTGAAAAATTTCATCGTCCCATCCTGTGTTTCATAGATACCCCTGGAGCCTTTTGCGGAATTGGTGCAGAGGAACGGGGACAAGGAGAAGCGATTGCCACCAATCTAGCCCATATGATGTTATTAAAGACGCCGATTATTTCCTTTGTAATATCCGAGGGCGGTAGCGGTGGTGCTTTAGCTTTAGGGGTTGCAGATAGAATTTATATGTTGGAACATGCAGTTTATTCAATTCTGTCCCCTGAGGGTTTTGCCAGTATTTTATATAAGGATGCCTCTAAGGCGGAGCAAGCGGCTCATCATATGAAATTAACATCCAAAGATTTATTAGAATACGAAATCATTGATGGCATTATTCCAGAACCTGTCGGCGGAGCTCATAACGATAAAGAGATGGTAATTAAGAATGTCAAAGGGATTCTGGAAGAAGAACTGAAAAACCTCTTAACACAACCAATCGATCAATTACTGGAGAAACGCTATCAAAAATATCGAAANATATTTTAAAGGGGGTAACTCAAATCGAAGACGAAATTCTGGCACTAAAAAATTGGATTATGAGACTCACATAGGCTAGAGGTAGAGAATGATAATGTGTTTTTAAATGAGGTAGAAATGATAATGTGTTTTAAAATAAGGTAAAGAATGAGAATATCTTATTAAATAAGCTAGAGAATGATAATATGTTTTAAAATAATAATATTTAAAGATAGGGATGTTATAAGCTATAAGCAAATCTGAAATCTAAAAATGCGAGGGGTATCAAAATCTACCTCCTCGCTTTATTGATTTCCATATTATTATTTGAATTCTTATTAACCCTTAGTCTTAATTTTCTATAGATAATTAAGGTTTTCGGATATAAACCATACTAGATGTTATGGTTCCACTGAAATGATCGACATAATCACGATATTCTTCATAGTCTATATAAAACATCTTTCCCCAGGAAGAAATTTGCAACATTAATTTCTTTTTAATTTCATCTTTTATTATCCCTGTTACNGTAACATAATGTCCGTTGATCTCTGTTCTTGCCACTTGATATTCATACTTTTTATTTTCTAATTCCTTATGAGTAAAAAAACGAATCCCTTTTTTACCCCATAAGTTTGGGGTATTTGGTCCAATGGAAAAGATCACTGGAAGGTCCTTGGATAACATTTCTTCCATAAGAGCCAACATATCATAGTAAGATAAATTCATCTTCCAACTGGCCTTAAGCCCTAATTGATAGGTTTTTGAATATCGATGGATGGCTGATGCAACCTTTGGACCTAGAACCGCTATGATAGGTTTTGTTTTGGTATATAAGGAATGAATCTTACGAACATAGGACATGTAGTCTTGGTAATCGATGGTATCTGCCTTACCAATTGCTATATCTGTCAAAGAATTACTTTCTGCTTGATTTTGCAATACGAGGTAAAGAAATAGATCTGCCGTAGCAATGGTTCCGCAACCATAATTATGAAGAAGCCGATCTGTGCTTAACTTTTTATTATCTGAGAACCACATCTGGCTTCCTCCATAATAGGTTTTCTGATCCTTGACTACCGGCACATAATTTGGATTTAATAAATTGATGCCTTGATTCATTGGCATAGGTGTACTCCAATTCTATTTCTTGTTTTATCATATTCCTAGCATTCTTGTATGGTTCCTATCGATTCTTTTTCCTGGTATCCTTTATCAAAGTATGGAAGAAACGTATCAAAATACATATTACCAAAGAAGTACCCACTAGGAATTCCATTTTGGTTGCGATATCAATATCCCAGCCATATAACTTGGCCATTTCTGTTATGGGGATATAGCGCAAAAGCAGTAAGCTTCCAGCATTTAGAACTCCTAATATAGTACCCATCCATGGCATCTTCTTAGATCCAGAGGCAGTATAAAACATTAGGATATAGGCGATGAAATATAAGAAGGCACCGCTACCGCTATTGATGTTTAAGGTTAAAGTAGTTATATAATAATACACTACAACAATGAAACCAGTTCCGACGATGGAATAAATCATCATCTTCTTAAAGTTGTCTTTTTCATAACTAGCGATGAAAAATGGAAGTGATAGAAATATCCACATCAGATAATTGATTAACTCGGTATGCTCATATCCCGCTATTAGCTGGATGGCAGCAATGACTGGAAGTATTAATATCCCAAGAGGCAATAGCTGAGCAATGACTTTAAATAAGGTATCTAGCTCATGATTACGACTCAGGATATAATCCAGAATAGCTCCCATTAGGATAAAAGGTAGCATGGTAACCAAGAGGTCAACCTGGTTACTGAGTATGAAAGAATCAGAAACCAGATGAATTACAACCATCCCAATATAAATCAAGGTTACTAAACTTGTTGTAAGATAACGCATGATAAATGCTGATTTCTTTTTCATAGATTAATCCTCTTCTTTACTAATCTGCATGATTTGTCTCTTTCTTGCCATAACATCATTTTCAAGATATTCGTCATAAGTTGTAATCTTATCAATCAGTCCGTTCGGTGTTATCTCCATAATTCGGTTTGCTGTTGTTTGGATAAACTGGTGATCCTGGGAAGTAAATAGGGCAACACCTGGGAATTTGATGAGTCCGTTATTTAAAGCTGTAATTGATTCCATATCCAAATGGTTGGTAGGCTCATCCAAAATCAATACATTAGCTCCCATAATCATCATTTTTGATAACATAACACGAACTCTTTCTCCACCGGAAAGTACATTAACCTTTTTGGAGCCTTCTTCCCCTGAGAAAAGCATTCTTCCCATAAATCCACGGACATAGGTTACATCCTTCTCTGGAGAGAATGGCATTAAAAAGTCAACAATGGTTTCCTCTCCTTCGAATAATTTGGTATTATCCTTGGGGAAATATGCTACATTGGTTGTAACGCCCCATTTATAATTACCAGAATCCGGTTCCATTTCCCCGGAAAGAATTTTAAATAAGGTAGTGGTAGCCTGGGTGTTAGGTCCAACGAAAGCAATTTTATCCTCACGGCCAACGATAAAGGAGATATTATCAAGGACTTTCACACCATCAATGGTTTTGGTTAGGTTTTCTACGGTAAGCACTTCATTACCGATTTCCCTACTAGGTCTAAAGTCAATGTAGGGGTATTTTCTACTAGAAGGCCTAATCTCATCCAATTGAATTTTTTCCAGAGCTCTTTTTCTGGAAGTCGCTTGTTTGGATTTGGAAGCATTGGCACTGAAGCGTTGGATGAATTCCTGTAATTCTTTAATCTTTTCTTCTTTCTTTTTGTTTGCTTCCTTCATCTGTCTGATCATCAACTGGCTTGACTCATACCAGAAATCGTAGTTACCAGCATAGAGCTGAATTTTTGCATAATCGATATCAGCAATGTGAGTACATACCTTATTTAGGAAATAACGGTCATGGGATACAACGATTACCGTATTTTCAAAATTTATAAGGAATTCCTCTAGCCACCGGATTGCATCCAAGTCAAGATGGTTGGTAGGCTCATCCAAAAGCAGAACATCTGGATTACCAAAAAGAGCTTGAGCTAATAATACCTTCACTTTTTCATTACCATCCAGTTCACTCATCAGCTTATAATGAAGTTCGGTTTCTATGCCTAATCCATTTAATAAAGAGGCAGCATTTGACTCTGCTTCCCATCCATCCATAGCAGCAAATTCACCTTCTAATTCACTGGCTCGGATTCCATCTTCTTCTGTAAAATCTTCTTTTGCATATATAATTTCTTTTTCTTTCATGATTTCGTATAGACGCTTATTACCCATAATTACGGTATCCAGTACCTGAAAAGCGTCATATTTAAAGTGATCCTGTTCCAGGAAAGATAATCTTTGTCCTGGGGTAATCACGATTTCCCCTTGGGTTGGCTCTAATTTACCGCTTAATATTTTAAGGAAAGTGGATTTTCCAGCGCCATTTGCTCCGATTAATCCGTAGCAATTACCTTCCGTAAATTTAATATTTACGTCTTCAAATAAGGCTCGCTTTCCTAGTCTTAGTGTTACATTTACTGCCTGTATCATTAATTTCCTCCTGTTAAATCAAGCTTATCAATGCATGATATTTCATTTATAAAACATATGGTCTTCTTTTATTGGTCTTCTTTTATCACTATCTACCTTTTAATCTCTATTATGCATGTTGTGCAATTTCTTTGAGTCTTTCAATAATCGGTAGATGCTGTGTACATAATCGTTCACATTTACCACAGGCAATACATTCTTCTGCTTGAGATGCTGGAATATGCCAATGGAATTTTAATCGGTCGATTAGTTTATTGCCTAAAAGTTTCTCGTTATAGGCATCCATAAATTTAGGAATTTCTATATCTTTTGGACAGTGTAAGCAATAACCACAACCGGTGCAAAGATTATTTAGAGCAATTCCTTTTCTTTCGTACTCTTCATAAATCTGCGCTGCTGGTTTTTCTTCTAGATTTTCCACTGCTTTTACAGCGTCATCCACATGATCTTTTGTTGAAAAACCATTGAGGGTCACAGTGATTTCCTTATGGGAGGCTACAAATCTTAATGCTGCCTGTACCGTTGTAAGGTCTGTTCCCTCGGATAAATAGGAAAAGACATCTGGATTATTTGGAATTAAACCACCACCCAAGGGATTCATGACAACAATACCCATTCCTTTTTTATAGGCAGCAGCAATTCCCGATTGACGGAATCGATAATTTAGGGCATTGTATCCGATTAACATACCTTGGAAGGCATCTAATTTAATTACTTCTTCTAAATCATTCCCCTGCATATGAGAAGAGAAGGTGATATTTCGGATTAAGCCTTCTTCCTTTGCTTTTTCAAAGGAAGAGTACATGGTATCAAAATGTTTTTGAAAAGATTTTAAATCCAACATACACCACAAATAATAAAAATCTAAATAATCCACCTTTAATCGAGACAAGGTAGTTTCTAATCTACGGCGAAATTCATCTGGCGAAAATTTATTGTTTAAGGTTCCTAAATTTACCTTTGATGACACATAGTAACTATCCCTTGGTAACTGTGACAAGGCCATACCGGTGATTTCTTCACTTTTATCCTGACAATAAAAAGGTGCGGTATCAAAGAAATTGATACCCTTCTCGTGGGCATAGAGTACAAGCTCGGAACATTTTTCTAGATTTCCAGCATTTATATCATCATTGTTATACCTCATACAGCCCATGCCGATGGCAGAAACCTTCATATCCGTATTTCCATACTGTTTATAGTACATAATAACATCCTCCATCCTTTTTATCTTTATGAATTACAGAAAAATAAATCCTATCGACATAGAAGATCGAACCGATAGGAATTTTTTTGAGATAAATTTCGTATTCATATTCATATGCAAGCATACTTTTCCCAATAATAAATTCATTATATCATAAGGAAGAAATCCACTCAAGTAATTTACTTCAAAAGATTTTAGAAGGAATGGTTTTATTTGACTTTTATATATGGGTCCGTTAGAATGTATTTATCGATTATAAAGCTTTCCTTAGGGAAGTCAGAGCATATAGGAAGAAGATAAAATTTATGAAAAATATATTTGATTAACATAGGAAGGAGGCCTTATGACAAAGAGAAAGCCAGTTGAATGGACAAGGTTGGATAATGCTGCTAAGATTTTTCCTCCAACTACAAATGAAAAAGATACAAAAGTATTTCGATTTGTTTGTGAATTAAATGAGGAAGTCAACAAGGAAATTCTACAAGAAGCATTGAACAAAACCATTGTCCTATTTCCTATGTACCAAACCGTACTAAGAAGAGGGGTTTTCTGGTACTATTTTGAAAGAACAGAAATGAAGCCAGAAGTTAAGTTGGAAACAAAACTTCCCTGTAGTTCCTTATATCATCCCTTAAGAAAGAATCTTCTTTTTGAAGTAACCTATTATAAGAAACGAATCAATCTAGAGATGTATCACGCTTTAGCCGATGGTACTGGAGCCTTAGGTTTTTTAAAGACCTTGTTATATTATTATATCACTATAAAACATAAAGAAGATTTTAAAGATAAACTTCCCGTACTAGATTATGATGCGACGGTTACTCAGAAAAACGATGATAGTTTTCTCAAACACTATACAGGAGAGAATATACCTAAGAAAATTAAAATAACCAAGGCATATCGAATGGTTGGGAGACGGCCAATTGATCACCGATTAAAAGTAATTGAAGGTGAAATGTCTGTGAAAGAGGTACTTGCCTTAGCACACCAACATAATACGACCCTGACCATATATTTGACTGCCTTATTTATAAAAGCGATATATAGTGAAATGCCGGCTCGAAGTAGAAAATATCCGGTGGTTTTATCTGTACCCGTGAACCTTCGTGCCTATTTCCCTTCTGTAACTGCTAGGAATTTTTTTGGTACCATTTCCATTCGCTATCAATTTGGTCAAAGGGAAGATTCTTTAGCAAATATTATAGAAGAAGTCAAGTTGGCATTTCAAAGAGAGTTGACAGAGGAGAAATTGAAGGAAAAAATGAACCGATTGTCCGCCTTGGAACACAATGCTTTTATGAGAGTGGTTCCTTTATTTATTAAGGATTGGGTCTTAGGTTTTGCTAATTATTTAAATGACAGGGGGATTACTGCTACCTTATCTAATGTAGGTAAAATTTCCTTGAATGAAGAGTTCCACCCTTATATTCGTATCTTTAATTGCTTTAACAGTGCCAGAAGACCGCAAATTTCCATGTGTTCCTTTGGTGATCGTTTGGTGATTAGCTTTGCCTCTCCCTTTACTGGGACCGATGTTCAAAAGAATTTCTTTCGTATGTTGACACAGGAAGGGGTTAACATCATTATATCTTCCAATAGTAAGGAACAATGACAGGAGGGGTCTTATGCAAAGATGTGAACATTGTAAACTTTCCTTGAAAGGAAATTATACCATCTGCCCCCTTTGCGGTGGTATTATTCAAGAGCCAGGAAATCAAGAGGAAGAAGTATTCCCCTTGATCCCAACCATATATCAGGAATTTAATTTGTTCATTCGCATTATCATATTAATATCCGTGGCAATCGTTGTGATTAGTTTTGCGGTGAATATTTTATTTACAAAAGAATCTCGCTGGTCTTTCCTAGTGGCAGCGGGAATAATATGTATGTGGATTAGTTTATTTTTTATTATCCGTAAGAAAGATAACATCCCCAAGACAATCATCTGGCAGGTTGGCGTGATTAGTACACTTTCCCTTCTATGGGACTATTCCATGGGCTGGATCGGTTGGTCAATTGAATATGTAATTCCTAGTATTTGCGTGGGAGCTATGATTGTTATGGCCATTGCTGCAAAAATATTAAAAATAGGAGTTCGAGATCTAATTATCTATATGTTGGTGGATGGAATCTTTGGCTTTATTCCGATTATCTTTCTTCTTTTTGGTAATCTCACTGTTCGGTTTCCATCGGTTATCTGTGTGGCCTTTAGTGCTATTCATTTATCGGCTTTGATTATATTTGAAGGCGATAATATTAAAGTAGAATTAAACAAACGAATGCATATATAAAAATAATTAAACATTTTGGGGGGACTTCCATGACTGGCTTTGTCTTAAAAATGATAGCGATTATTACCATGCTGATTGACCATATCGGGGTTATTTTTATTAAATATAATACTCCGGAATACTGGTTGTTTCGTGGTATAGGTAGATTGGCTTTTCCGATATTTGTATTTTTAATTGTAGAAGGCTTTCAGCATACTAGTAATATAAAAAAATATTTGCTCCGCTTAGGTGTTTTTGCTATCATTTCTGAAATACCATTTGATATTGCTTTTAATCATAGTATGATAGAGGGATCCCATCAAAATGTGTTTTTTACTTTGTTTCTTGGACTCCTTTGTATTACCTTAATGGATTTGGTAGAAAAGAAACTGAAAAATCATGATATGATATTTACCAATGTTATCGTTGCATATTTAGTTATAACTTCTTGCTTTCTAGCTGAGATAATCAAATCCGATTATCGTAGTGCTGGGGTTCTAATGATTGTTTCCTTCTATGTTTTTCGTAATAAAAAAGTATTACAGGCTCTTGCACTTCTTATTATTATAGGTGCTTTGTTGGGTGGAAGTATTTCTTATGCAGCCATGGGAGCTATGTTACCTATTTTCCTTTATAACGGAAAAAAGGGTAAAAGCGTAAAATACTTGTTTTACATCTTTTACCCGGCTCATTTGCTCGTGCTTTACTTCGTTCAAACATTGATTTGAATTTTTAAAGATCGTAGAAGGATTCTTCTTTGCTAACATAATTCTTGTACTGGTTTTCGTGGAGGTTGTTCTCTTCTCCTGAGTGGCTATTTTTCTCAGGAAAATAATATCGTTGATCCATATCATGGATACTAGTAGCAGAGGGGAAACGGTAATAAGTCTTTTTTGATGGTTCAAAATACATGATTACAATCCTCCTGGCTGATAAGAGTATTATAATTTCAATCTTATTGTTTGCGATTAAAAAAAATATATACAAGGGAATCTATAACAGATACAGGGAGTTGCTATGATATCATTAAAAATCCTAGAAATTAAGCCATTTATGGCTAGACTATTTACAAAAAATACATTTGATTCTTTTAATCTGAAAGAATTGAACATTCAAACATTTACAAATTTTCATGTCTCTGGTCAATTCAATGAGGAGTTTTTTTCAAAAGAAGAATTGGAAGAGCGAGGGGAGTTATCTCTTCTTTGGAGTGATATCCGTCCCTTTGCTTTTTCTGTGATTAAGGGAAATAAAACTCCGCTCTCATTAAAAATTGTCTTCCAATTACCGTCGAAAAAAACCCAGGAATTGATGGAAGGATTAGTAGGTCGGTTTACTTTGGAAGAGTTGGGTGGCTTATATCTGAATATCCGTTTTGAAAAAGGTCAACTTCATATCATTACTGGTGTTGCCATGAGGACTTTTACCATGGACAAAACCTTAGAAGAAGTATGGGATAGGGTGATAAAAAATTTATTAAAAGAAGAACAGATTCCCTTTGAAGAGGAGTAAGAATAGGAAAAATTAATGATTGTTAGCACTCTGCTAAGAAGAGTGCTAATTTTTCTTGACATTTGCTTACTACCGTATTATCATTAATTTTGAAAGAAAAAAGAGCTATAAGGCAATTTTAGAAGCTATGAAAAGGGTACAAGCCTTATTACAGAATATAAGATTTTAGCAAAGGAGTGTTACTATGAGTACAGAAAGAGGCAGTTTATCCATTCATTCTGAGAATATTTTCCCGATAATAAAAAAGTGGTTATACTCTGACCATGATATTTTTGTTCGGGAGTTAGTATCCAATGGATGTGATGCAATTACGAAATTGAAAAAGCTGGATATTATGGGCGAGGTTCAGTTACCAGAGGACAATCATTTTAAGATTACGGTTACTGTCAATCCGGAAGAAAAGACCATCAGCTTTTCCGATAATGGTATTGGTATGACTGCTGACGAAGTAAAGGAGTATATTAATCAGATAGCATTTTCCGGTGCTAAGAAATTTTTAGAACAATACAAGGATAAGACAAATGAAGACCAGATTATCGGTCATTTTGGTCTAGGTTTTTATTCTTCATTCATGGTAGCAGATCGTGTGGTAATCGAGACCTTATCCTGGATGCCGGATGCCAAACCGGTTCACTGGGAATCCGATGGTGGCACCGAATATGAGATGAGTGAAGGAAGTAGAACGGAGCGAGGTACAGAAATTACCTTATACTTAAATGAAAACAGTTATGAATTCTCCAATGAGTATCGGGTGAAAGAGATTATTAGAAAATACTGTTCCTTCATGCCAGTGGAGATTTATTTTGAAAATGCCAATGAACCCAAGAAAGATAAAAAAGAGGATGTAATCGACGCAAAAGTAGATCAAGAGGGAGTGGCCAGCGAAGAAAAGCCAAAGCCTTTAAACAATCCTAATCCGCTCTGGGCAAAACATCCCAATGATTGTACAGAGGAAGAGTATAAGGAATTTTATCGTGACGTTTTCCACGACTTTAGAGAGCCCTTATTCTGGATACATCTAAATATGGATTATCCTTTTAATTTGAAGGGGATTCTCTATTTCCCTAAGATTAATACGGAATACGATTCCTTAGAAGGTGTTATCAAGCTATATAACAACCAGGTATTTATTGCTGATAATATGAAAGAAGTAATTCCAGAATTTTTAATGTTATTAAAGGGTGTTATTGATTGCCCTGACCTACCATTGAATGTATCCCGTAGTGCCTTACAAAATGATGGCTTTGTAAAAAAAATATCCGATTATATTACTAAGAAGGTAGCAGATAAGTTGTCCGGAATGTATAAGGTAGACAAAGAAAACTACGAGAAGTTCTGGGATGATCTTAATCCATTTATCAAGTTCGGTTGTCTAAAGGATGAAAAATTCCGGGAAAAGATGCAAGACTTTATTATTTATAAAAACCTGGAAGGCAAATACATTACTCTTGAAGACTATATCAATGCTACAAAAGCAAACAAGGAAGAGGAACAAGTAGAGGATGGTAAAACCACAGGTTCTGTAGATGGTGACAAGTCTACTGAAAGTGTAGACAAAGAGATAGATGAAACTGCCAAGCAGGATAAGGATCATGTGGATGATGAAAACTGTGATTGTGGACATGATCATGAAGAGGAAGAAGACAAAGATAAGAAAACCATTATTTACTATGTAACGGATGAAAAGCAGCAAAGTCAGTATATCAACATGTTCAAAGAAGCCGGTTTGGATGCCCTAATCTTAACCCATAACATTGACCAGCCTTTCATCACACAACTGGAATACCGGAATCAGGATATCAAATTCCAAAGAATTGATGCCGATTTAACGGAAAGTTTCAAGGAAGAGACAAAGAAGAAGGATCAAAAGCAATTAAAGAACAATTCCGAGGCAATGCAGAAATTATTCCGCAAAATCCTTGGTAAGGATAAATTAGAGGTTAAGGTAGAAAAACTTAAGAATGAGAAAGTTTCTTCCATGATAACTTTATCCGAAGAAAGCCGTAGGATGCAGGATATGATGAGAATGTATAGTATGGGTGGAAGCAACAATGATATGTTTGCAGATAATTTCACTCTTGTTCTAAATGCCAACAATCCATTAGTCCAATACATTTTGACCAATGAAAAGTCAGAACATACTCCGATGATTTGTGAACAACTATATGATTTGGCACTTTTGAGCCATAAGCCTTTAGAACCAGAAGCAATGACTAAGTTTATCCAAAGAAGTAATGAAATTATGATGCTTTTCGTAAAATAGGATTGGAAAGATAAGATTATAGAATCATAGTTTAACAAAAAATTAGGGAGAGTATCGATTGCTTTGTAATAGAAATCTGTTATTACAAAGGGGGATACTCTCCTAATTATTTGTCTAATATTATTTGTTTTAATATTAATTAAAATTAAATATTTTGAAGATAATAGTAGTAAAACATGAAATTTTTATGAATTCCTTGTAATAGCGGTATATATATGATAATATATAGTAATTAAAACCATATAATATAGAAACGATACTACATTTCGTGATAACAAATACAGTATTAGTAAAAAATTAGGAATTGATAGATAATCATATATTTCGCAGGAGGATAAACATATGTCATATCGTATAATAGGAGATAGCTGCACAGATCTACCAAAATTTTTGAAGGAAGATCCCCATTTTAAATTGATACCATTAACTTTAATTGTAGATGATGTTCCCATTGAGGATAATGAGACCTTTGATCAAAAAGATTTTTTGAAACGGGTGAAAGAAAGTCTCCATAGTCCAAAATCAGCCTGCCCTTCTCCCCAGGATTACATGAAGGAGTTTGATCATGCGGACGATATTTATGTAGTAACCTTATCATCCAAGCTCAGTGGCTCCTACAACAGTGCGGTATTGGCCAAGCAATTATATCAGGAGGAGCATCCTGATAAAAACATTGAGATCATTGATTCTCATTCCGCTTCTGTAGGTCAGACCCTTATTGCCATGAAAATAAAGGAATTAATCGAAATGGGGCATCCATTTAAAACGGTTGCGGGTAAGGTAAACGAATTTCGGGAAAGTTTAAAGACTAAATTTGTCCTTGAATCCTTAGATACTTTAAGGAAAAACGGACGTCTAACGGGACTTCAAGCAATCATTTGCAGTGCCCTAAATATCAAACCGGTTATGGGAGCAACCCCAGAAGGAACCATTTGTAAATTGGATCAGGCAAGGGGGATTGCCAAAGCTCTTTTGCTGATGGCAAAGTCAATTGAACAAGACGTGATAAAGCCTCAGGAGAGAATTCTTGGAATAGCACACTGTAATGCCTATGAACGTGCATTAAAGGTTAAGGATGAGATATTAAAAAGGGTTCCTTTTAAGGATTGTTTTATTGTAGACACTGCCGGGGTAAGTACACTGTATGCCAATGAAGGTGGGATTATAGCGGCTTATTAAGAGTAAATTTGTAACCTACAAATAAAGCCCTACAACAAATAATTATAGTTTTACAATAGTTAAATTTAGTTTTACAACGCAGGACAAAGCAGGACCCAGTGTACCTCTTTCTTCTGCGTTTTTTTGATTCACTTCTCCAGAATAAGTTGAATATAAAATTATAAAATAGAGTTGACATTTCAGCATTTTTGGTAGATAATATCTATTGCGGTATTTTTGAAGAGATACCGAAAAGTGAATATTTTCGAGGCGTGGCTCAGTTTGGTAGAGCGCTGCGTTCGGGACGCAGAGGCCGTGGGTTCAAGTCCCGTCGCCTCGATTGTTAGGGACTGNTGTATTTATGCATCAGTTTTTTGTTGTTTAAGAGTGTTTTTTATTATTTAAGAGTGTTTTTTTATTATTTAACAGTGTTTTTTGTTATTTAACAATGTTTTTATTGTTGTTTAACAGTGTTTTTATGCCAAAGAATAAAAAAGTCCTAGGCTCAGCACTACCCTTATCGTGGGCGGTTTATTCCTAGGACATTTTTCATTGATTATATAGTTTTAATAGTTTAAGCTGGAAATCGGATTTGAACCGACGACCCCTTCATTACGAGTGAAGTGCTCTACCTGCTGAGCTATTCCAGCATGTTTTAATTTTTCCAAAGAAAATATAATAAAGATAGTTGAGTAGCAATGGAAAAGACTACTCAACTATTTTATAATATGCATAAGAAAATTTCAAGAATAAATTTATAGATTTAGCGTCTTTCTCCCATAAAGCATAGACCGATTGCCCCTGGACCAGAATGGGCACCGATACTTGGGCTTATGTAGTTAATGCAGATTTGTTTATGAGGTAATTTGTCTTTTATCATTTCTGCTAAAAGGTTAGCATCATCTATGGAATCCCCATGGGCAATGCAGATGGTATCATGCTCATCTTTATACTTTCCTAAGTTTTCTAACATATCATTAAAAATTACAGACAAAGATTTTTTGCGTCCTCTAGTAGAGGATAA
>JGI24710J26742_10001272_pt1 | contig 23366 bp, 15 predicted proteins | sample BioPla2DNA2_FD_26742 | JGI IMG/M metagenome (IMG submission 26742) | reverse complement strand
ATCCCACAAACTCCATATCTTGGAGTAGCGAGTAAAATTCCAGGAAAGATTGAAGCAGAAAATTACGATATTGGCGGGCAAAATAAGTCTTATTATGATGTTGATTCAGAAAATAAAGGGGATGCTTTATTTCGAATAGATGAAGGTGTAGATATTGTAGCCATAGACGATGGACTGGCTGTAGGATATACCATGGAAGGAGAATGGTTGGAATATACGGTAGATGTAGAAAAATCCGGAAAACAAAATTTTATCGCCAGAGTTTCATCTGGTGTAGAAAACGCATCCTTTCAATTATTTATGGATGACCAGGCAATAACAGATACAATCTTTGTGCCAAAAGGAGAAGACTGGGATACTTATACTTTACTAGAAGGGGTCACACAAGATTTGAGTGCAGGTGAACATATTTTCAAGATACTGATCACTGGCAGTTTTGTTAATATAGACTGGATAGAATTTGGTGATCCATCCATTAGTGGAGTCTCTTTANCTCAAAATTTCTCAAAATCTAAGGTAAAGGATTTTGAAGTTTATGATTTGCATGGAAAGCATGTAGGAAGCTTTAGTATTGAGTCTAATGCAGAGCTCAAACAAAAAATGGAATTAAGCGTTCAAGAATCGGGTGTTTACTTTATCAAATCTCAAAAAGGAAATTTAATCAAACGAATTTCAATTATCAAATAAAGATCAAAACCTATGTCTTTAATAAAACACATAAAAAGAACTTTTACTATTATAAGCTAATCACCTCAAAAAGTGATGAGAATAAGGTGTTTTTCAAGATAAAACGACTATTCTCCTCAAAATATGAGGTGAATAAGAGTGTGTGGGTTGATGGTGAAGGGGCTCTTTAAAGTGAAAAGCCAGGCGCTTCTGAAACTTCAATCAATTAAAAAAATAATCCCCTCAAAATATGAGAGGATTAGAGTTTTCTATTTAAAAATCCGACAAAAAAAGAACAAAAATCCCGAAATAAACTCTACTAGCCAAAAAAAACTAAGCCGCCCACCTGAATAGTTTACAAAATATACTTCAAAACAACGCTCAGTCCTAAACACACGAAATCTGGTATTAGAACACAGCACAAAACACCATCAAAACATCACCTAGTAGAATGTTAAAATATTGAAGTCTCACACACGCCTGGCTTTTATTAGTGGGAAGTTATTAGTATTTAGAGATTAACAGTATTTTCAAACATGCATCCCAATTTTCAAACACGCATCCCAGCATTTCTGGCACGGTTTTCGCACAGTATCTCCGTCACGCATCCCAGCATTTCTGGCACGATTTTCGCATGACTTCTCCGTCACGCATCCCAGCATTTCTGTCACACATCCCACCATCATTACGAGCACAGCATTTAATTAACTTATTGGTTTTTTATATTTTGATTTTGATTCATTTTGATGTTTTTTATAATTCGTAAGTGTATATAAATAATGGACTTGAGTTTAAAGGTGCATTGTGAATAAAAATTCTAATTATTAAAAATATGGCGAAATTATGAAAAAATAGCTAATATTGTAAGTTGCTTGTGTTGGTAAGTTGTGAAGTAATTGAGGCTTTCAATATAGAAAATGGTGATTTTTTAATCCAGTTTTTAAAATATATTGGATTGACAATTTATGTCAAAAACATTTATTATACTTTGCATAGGTTAAAAACTGTATCATACAACTTATTGGAGCAATTCAATTTTTAAGGAGATTTTATGTCAAATACAAAACCATATAGGATTTTGCATACTTCGGACTGGCATCTTGGAAATAGCTTAAAAGATAAAGATAGGAGTGCGGAGTTTGAATCCTTTTTGAATTGGTTGCTGGGTGTTTTGGAGTCCAAAGAGGTCGATGCTTTGATTGTAGCAGGGGATATTTTCGATGTAGTGAACCCTGGACACAAGGCACAAGAGCTGTACTATCAATTTTTAGCAAAAGTATCATCCACAGGTTGTAAGCATGTGGTGATTACTGCCGGTAACCATGATTCTGCTTCTTTATTAGATGCCCCCAAAGAGATTTTATCGGCACTTTCTGTGAGTGTGGTAGGGAATGTTTCTAAAGAGGCTTTGGATAAGCAAATTATAGAACTCAAAGAATCTGGAGAGACAAAAATGATTGTGTGTGCCGTCCCTTATTTGAGAGAGGCCGCACTTCGTGAATTTGCAAAAGAGACAGCGAATAGAGATATTGCCAAATTGGTGATCGATGGAACTACACAGCACTATAAAGAGCTTGGAGATAGAGTGCAGGCTATGGGTTTGCCTTCGGTTCCTGTGGTGGCTACTGGACACTTGTTTGCAGCCAAAGTGACAGGTGATCAAGACAAAGAGTTGAGAGAGGTTGTTGGAAATTTAGGTTTGATTGAGGCCAGTGTATTTCCAGATGTATTTGATTATGTGGCTCTTGGCCATATCCACAGGCCACAAATGGTGGGTGCTTCAAACAAAGTTCGTTATAGTGGGGCTCCTTTATTAATGGGTTTTAATGAAACAAAACAGTCTAGGAGTGTTTATTTAGTGGACTTTCCAAAAAACCAAGATTGTGTGGTGAGTGCTGTAGAAGTGCCTGTATTCCAGGCTTTTGAAAGAGTTCAAGGAGATTTAAAAACTATAAAATCTGCTCTATCTAAGTTAAAAGAAAGCAATTCTAATGCCTATGTAGAAGTGATTTATGAAAGTGAAGTTATCATCAATAATTTAGGTTATGAGCTTAAAGATTACTTAAATGATGTGCCATTTACCGTAGTGAGTTTAGAAAATCGAAGTTTTTTAAAACAAATAGGGATCCTCGACTCCGAAAATATTCAAGATTTGCAAGAAATGACCGAGTTAGAAGTATTTGAGACACTTTTAAATCGTAATGAAGAATTGACAGAGGGTACAAAAACAGAGTTGGTTCAAGTTTTCAAAGAACTTTTAGTCATCGCCAGTGAGGAGGAATAATGAAAATATTAAAATTAAACTTTAAAAACATCAACTCGCTTATTGATGAATGGGAAATTGATTTCACAGATCCAAAATATGTAGAAAGTGGATTGTTTGCTATCACTGGTCCCACTGGTTCCGGTAAAACCTCTATTTTAGATGCCATCACTCTTGCTCTATTTGCAAAAACTTCTAGGCAGTCCAAAGTAACTACCTCCGAAAATCAGTTGATGACTTTTGGTACGGCAGAGTGTTTTTCAGAAGTGACTTTCGAAATTCATGGTCAAAAATATTCTAGTTATTTTTCTCAAAGAAGATCTCGAGGCAATTCTGAAGGCAATTTGCAACCCGCCAAGCATTCTTTGTATAAATTGGTGGGAGAAGAAAAGCAAGTGATCTCAGAAAGCTTGAGTGCTACCAAAGAAAGTGTAGAAAAACTTGTAGGCTTGAGTTACGAGCAGTTTACTCGAGCAGTGATGCTCCCTCAAGGAGAATTTAATCGATTCTTGACCGCAGCAGAAAACGAAAGAGCCCAAATTTTAGAGCAGTTGTCTGGTTCTGGTAAATACCGAAATATTTCTATCCACGCTTTTAGAAAGGCAAAGGAAGAAAAAGAAAAACAGTCAAAAATAGAAGCAGATTTAAACTCTATTGAGCTTTTGAGTGAAGAAGATGAAAAGCAAAAAAAGCAAGATCAAATAGACTTTGAGAAAAAGTACAATGCCCTCAAAAAAGATTTAGAAACAATCACAGTGAATTTAAATTGGTTGAGAGGGATAGACCAAATAAAAAACCGCTTAAAAGGTGTAAAACAAGAAATTCAAAATCTTGAGCAAGAAAAAAAAGACCTTGAACCTCAAAGAAGTGCTTATGAAAAGGCAAAAAAAGCGGTAGCAGTAGATGCAAGTTATGAAGCATTGGTGCAAACTCAAAAAACCTTGATCAAGCAAAAAAAAGCTCTTCAAGAGAATGAGAAAAAAACAAAAGAAGAAAAAGTATTAAAAGATTCTCTAAAAATTGACTTAGAGAAGGTGATCCTTGATAAAACAAATCAAATCAAAATCAACGACGAAAGAGCACCATTGTGGGATAAAGTGAACGCAATGGACACAGAAATGAAGGCTATCGAGAAAGATTGTCTGAGTTTAGAACAAGATTTAAAGAAAAAACAAGATGAAAAAGATATAAATCTAAATTCACTAAAAGAAGTCAATCAAAATATAGAGACTATTGCTACAAACTCAAAAATAGCGCAAGATTATATTGAAAAAAATCAGGTTGATGCTAGTCTTAGAGAAAATTTGAATCTTTTGCAGCGAGATTTAAAAAGTTTTGCAGAAAAAAGCAGTCAAATTAAAAAACAAGAAACAGAGATAAAAAAGAATTCTGATTTAGAAAATAAACTAGAAGAAAATTTAAAATCTCTAGAGCTAAATTACAAAAATATTGAAGTTCAAATAGAAAAATTATTAAAAGACGAGCTAGATTCTTTATCTTTATTGTTAAGAGACCGCCTAGTTGAGGGGCAGCCTTGTTCAGTGTGTGGTTCTGTAGAGCATCAATACAAAGAAGAAAAATCACAGGTCACACACCCGGCTATAGAGTATTTAGAACAGTTAAAGCGGCTACAAAAAGACAAAGAAAAGCTCCAAACAGAAATAAATGATGCCAAATTATCTTTACAAAGTCAAAAAAACACAAGTTTGAATTTGACAAAGAAACTAGAAGAGCTTGGTGTAGATATAAAACAATTAGAAGAGCAACTAAAACTTGAACTGCAAAAATATGGCATAGTTTTTACTCGTCAATCAAAACCGATTAAAATCATAGAAGTTTTAGAAGAAAAGAATCGTTCTTTTGTGGCAAAGCAAAAAGAAATAGAAGATCTAAAAGAAGAATCCAGAAAATTAGAGATATCTAAGCAAGCATTGACCACTAAAAATGAAGAGTTAGACAAAATAATCCAAGAACAAGAAAATAATTTAAAAAATAAAAAATCTGATTTTATGGATAAAAAAGAAACTCGCATTCAAATTTTTGGAAAAAACACCGTAGATTCAGACAAAAAGAAACATAGCGAGGCACTCAAGAAGTTAGAAGGAGTAGAACAAAAACTTCAAAAAGAATTTAATCGTTCAGAGAGCGAATTAAAAAGTTTAGCTGATCGATTTAAAGAATTAGAGTCCGAGATCCAAAGTAATACAGAGCAAAAAAATCAACAGAAAGTTCTTTTTGAAAAGAAATTGATAGAGCAAGGTTTCAAAAGCGAAGCAGAATATAGATCGGCCTCATTAAAAGAAGAGGACTTAAAAAAGCTCCAAAATATTTTGGAATCCAATCAAACCAATCTCGATCAAAAGCAAGGTGAAAAAACATCTTTAGATAAAATCTTAAAAGATGAATTGTCAAAAAATCTATGCACAGAAACTATAGAGGCATTAGAAGAAAAGCAGAAAATATGCAAAGCAGAAGAAAAACCTCTGAGTGAGCAGTTGATAGCCATTCAAGCCTTGCTAGCCAACCAGACTCAAAATAAAAAGCGTAGTTTGGAGCTTTTAAAAAACTTAGAATCTCAACAAAAAGTTTCTGAAATATGGGGCACTTTAAGTGATCTCATAGGCTCCAGTAATGGAGATAAATTGGTGAAATTTGTACAAGGAATCACTTTAAAAAATTTGACAATAAATGCGAATATGCACCTTAAAAAATTAACAGATCGTTACACGCTATTGGCTGATTCTGAACAATTAGATTTGCTATTAAATGATAGTGATTTGGGGAAAATACGAAAAACCAGTAATATTTCGGGAGGAGAGTCTTTTCAAGTGAGTTTGGCTTTGGCTTTGGGTCTCTCTTCTATGGCAAGCAATAAAATAAGGCTAGACACACTATTTTTAGATGAAGGTTTTGGAACATTGGACCCTAATACATTACAATCTGCAGTGAGTTTATTGTCTACATTACGCCAAAATGAAGGAAAGTTGATTGGAGTGATCACCCATGTGGAAGCTTTAAAAGACGAAATTCCTGTGCAAATAGAGGTGAGACCTAACGGTGGAGGTTATGGTAGATTGGATGGGCCTGGTGTTATTAAAGTCTAGCTTATCTTTTCGACTAGGTTTTTAGTGTCTATCGCGATGAGTAACTCTTCGTTGGTAGGCACTACCATGGCTACTGTAGATTGCTCTTGAGTGATGATCCCGTTGGAGTTTTTGCCGTGTTCTTGGTTTTTGAAGTCATCTACTTTAAAACCCAAAAGGCTTAAATTTTGAAGTACTTTTTGGCGTACAATCACACTGTTTTCACCAATGCCTCCGGTGAAAATAAGAGCGTCGATGCTAGGCAAGGCCATGGCTATTCCACCTAATTCTCGAGCTAGCTTGTAACAAAAAACCTCTAGGGCAATTTGGGCTCGTTCATGCCCTTCTTGGGCNGCTTCTGTGATGCTTCGCATATCATTACTCAAGCCAGACAAGCCTAATAAGCCACTTTCTTTATTTAAAAGAGTGTCTAAACGGTCAAAATCATAGCCCAAAGTTTTGTTTAAGTAAAAGAGAATGGCAGGGTCTAATGATCCTGAACGAGTGCCCATAAGGACACCCTCTAAAGGCGTGAAGCCCATGGTGGTGTCCACACAGTCTCCTTGTAAAATTGCGGTGGCAGAACTACCATTGCCTAAGTGGGCTGTGAGTAGATTGAGGTCTTTTTTTTCTTTACCTAGTAAACGAGCCGCTTCTAAAGAGACATATCGGTGAGAGGTTCCATGAAATCCATAGCGTCGAATTTGATGTTTTTCGAAAATTTCGTAGGGCAATCCATACAAGTAAGCTTTTGGGGGCATCGTTTGATGAAAAGCGGTATCAAAAACAGCGACTTGTGGTAATTTATTAAAGTATTTTTGAGCTTCTTGAAGTCCAATCACATGAGCTGGCTGGTGCAAAGGGGCAAACTGTGTGATACTCTCAATGTATTGGATCACATCTAAAGAAATGAGTTTGGACTGGATATATTTTCCGCCGTGCACCACACGATGTCCCACAGCTTCTATGCGGTCTATGAGTTGTTCTTGGATTAAAAACTGTTGTATTTCAAAGATAGCTTCGGAGTGAGTGGGGGCTTCTATGGACTTGCTTTTGTTTTGAGTGTGTCCTTTTGCTTTAAAAAAACCGTTGCTCCCTATATTTTCTACAATTCCACTGGCAAGACCTTCTTCTGTTTGGGTGTCTATGACTGCAAATTTAGCGGAAGAACTACCACAATTTAATACCAGAATAAGCATGAAAACCTCTTTTGAATAGTTTGTAGTGAATGTCAAAGGCTTTGAATATCCAAAATTTTGAAAAAAATAGAAAATTAAAGTTTGACTTTTTAAATTTATACTAAAATAGCTTTTTTTAGAGAAAAAAGGCAAATGTTGAAGTAGAAGGATTCGTTAAAGGCTTTATGAAGTTTATCGGCGGCGGCGTTGAGGCATAAAAGGGCTGCTTTCTTTGGAGGCTTTTTTGATGGTAGAGAGATTTTGTTCTCCTATTATAAAGCTGTCTCCTTTTTGAAGCCCCTGAAGGACTTGTATTTTGACACCGTCGTTGATACCGGTTTGAATGCGTTTAGGGATAGCTACTCCACTGGAATCTATCCAGACTCGAGCGCTTTTTCCTTTTTTTGAGGGTGATGAATAAGCTTTTGAAGGTTCTGTTTTTGGAGTGTTTTGTGGTCTAAATTGTGTGGCTTTGATGGGGATAGTGAGTGCTGAATCCACTTTTTGAGTGATAATGGTGCAAGTGGCGGTCATTCCTGGGAGTAGCTGTTGTTTGGGATTGCTGGCAGATATAACCACTAGATAAGTGACCACATTAGAGGAGACAGTGGGGTTGAGACGAATTTCTTGGACAGTACCAGAAAAGGAATCTAAGGGGTAGGCATCTACTGTGAAATGAACGCTTTGTCCTGTTTGGATGACGCCAATATCTGCTTCGTCGATGCTTGCCATGACTTTCATTTGGCTTAAATCTTTGGCTAGCACAAAAAGAATCGGTGCGCTCATGGAGGCAGCTACGGTTTGCCCGACATCGACCGCCCTTTCTAAAACAACTCCGTCGATTGGACTTTTGATAATGCAATTGCTTAAATTTAAAGAAGCTTGTTCGACTTCACTTTTGCTTCTAGCCAAAGCGATTTTTGAGACTTGATAATTGTATTCAATAGTTTCTAATTCACTGGTGCTTATGCTTTTGTTTTCGCTTAGTTTTTGAGCTCGCTCTAAGATGCGTTTTTTGTATTCAAAGTCATTTTGGGCTGCTTCATAAGAGAGTTTGGCTTGCTGCAGATTGGTGATCCATTTGGATTTGTCTAATTCGGCTAAGACTTGCCCCTTTTTGACCGGTTGGTTAAAATCTACATTGATTTTGGCTATGTCTCCAGAGACTTGAGTGCCAATTTCAACACGATCCACTGGCTCCAAAGACCCTGTGGCAGAGACACTGGTGAAAAGAGCTTCTTCTTGGACGATTTCGTATATGAAAACATTATTTTCTAAGTTTTGAGGCTTAAAAAAGAAATACCATGCGGCAAAGGCAAGTGCGGCAATAAAGAGGCTTAAAATACTGATTTTTATAAGTGCTTTCATAGTCTGTTTTTTGAAGGGGTTCTAAATTTGGATGCCTGCGATGTTGTGAAAGTTCCATTTAAAATAGAAATTCTCTGTTGAACTTTTGCGGCTAGGCGCTTCTGCTTGTCTAAATAATAGAAAGTTTAGTAAACTCATCTTTATGTAAATATTTTTTTAGAAAATGACTGGTGATATTTTGCTGTGTGGCTGGGGGAGTTTTGCTTTAAAGTTGATGTGGATAGTGAATATGGTGGTGTTGTAAAAAGCGTGTAATTGTTTTTTTTTAGTAATGAAATGGATTATATTTAAGTTATACAACCTTCAAGTAGAAGTTTTTTATGAAACTACCATTTTCTCTTTTTTCTCTTTTTATGAGTGCGACATTTTTATGGGCACAAAACCCGACAATAATAGAAGCAGCTGGCTGGCTAGAGGCTGCTTATGTGACTTGGAAGCCCGTTAATACAGCCGATTCTTATAATGTGTATTATAGTGGCGAGGGAGTGACGGATCAAAAACTCGACAATCAACTGATTCGTCGTTATGATTCTTATTATAGAGCAGATGCCATTGGGCTTGCACCAGGAAGCTATACTTTGAAGGTTGTTCCCGTGATCGATGGAAGAGAGGTTTCGGCTACCACTAGTTCAATTGTCAATGTGAAAGCACATGATCGTTCTGGCTTTGCTTTTTCAAATGCAGTGGTGCCTGGTGCCTATAAAGCAGATGGCACCCCCAAAAGTGGAGCTGTGATACTTTATATTACCGAAAAGACTAAAAATACGGTCTCTTTAGAGGTGACTGGTGCTAACACTAACCCTTGTGTGGGTTTACAAGGTATTTTGGACGGTTTTAAAAAAGCCAAAGACACACGCCCTTTAATTGTTCGTTTTGTCGGAAATATTACGGATTTAGAATCGATGAACTCAGGTGATATCGTGGTGGAAAATTCTAATAATGCATCGAGTTTTATCACACTAGAAGGAGTGGGAATAGATGCTACCATTAATGGCTGGGGAATTCGTTTGAAAAATGCGAGTAATATCGAAGTTCGTAATTTGGGTTTTATGAATGTGGATAGCGACGAAGGAGATAATTTAAGTTTACAGCAAAAAAATGATCATATTTGGGTGCATCATAATGACTTTTTTTATGGTGATGCAGGAAGTGATGCTGATCAAGCTAAAGGTGATGGAGCTCTTGATTGTAAAAAATCGACTTTCGTTACATTTTCGTACAATCACTTTTGGGATACAGGAAAATCGAATCTTTTGGGTCTGAGTGAAAATACTACCGAAGGCCTTTATATTACTTATCATCATAATTGGTACGATCACTCTGATTCTCGTCATCCGCGAGTTCGTTTTTATTCGGCACATGTTTATAATAATTATTACGATGGTATTTCTAAATACGGTATTGGCTCTACAAATGGAGCCTCCGTTTTTGCGGAAGGAAATTATTTTCGAAACTGTAAGTATCCTATGTTGATCTCGATGCAGGGTACAGATGTGTGGAATGAATCCAAAGCACAAAATGATTATACAAATAAGCCTACATTTTCTAAAGAAGATGGTGGAATTATTAAAGCTTTTGATAATTATATCGAAGGTGCAAAGCGTTTTGTAGCTTTTGGTAGTGGAGGCTTTGATAATTCTTCTGTGGATTTTGACGCTTATGTGGTGAGTTCTAAAAATACTCCTGTGCCTTCTACAGTAGTGTCAGCATATGGAAATAATGTTTATAATAATTTTGATCTTTCTTCGGTAATGTATTCCTATACAGCAGAATCACCAGAAGAGGCTAAAGCTTCAGTGATGGCTTATGCTGGGCGTATGAACGGTGGAGATTTTTTATGGAACTTTAATAATGCTGTGGACGATACGGCGTATAGTGTGAATACTGCACTGAAATTGGCTTTGGTGAGCTATTCTAGCTCTCTGCTCGGTGTGCAAGGAGATGGGAGTGTTTCTGGTAATAATCCCACTTCTTCTAGTTCTTCAAATTCAGAGCCCACATCTTCTAGCTCTTCAAAAGTAGAACCTGTATCTTCTAGTTCTATGGGGTCTTCTGTGGATATAAGTGCCGATATTGTGCACAATTTTACTATAGATGGCACCACTAGTTCTTATTTTAACATAAACGGTAATTTATCTACTTCTAAAGGGAGTGTTTTTTACGCAGGACTTTCTTTAACACAGTGCTTAAAGGTAGAGTCCTCTACACAAATTACATTTAATTTAACAGAAGCTGCAACGCTCACTTTGGTTTTTAACTCTGATTTTTCTAAAAAAGTAAAAATAAATGATAAATCCTATACAGCAGTTTCTGGGGTATTGACGGTGAATTTGGATGCTGGAAACTATACGATTACAAAAGGAGATTCAGGAAATTTGTATTATATGAGTCTTGCTTTGAGTGTGATGTCAAATTCTACAAGGCTTTCTACAACTCCCTCTGTTTATTTTGATGACTATAGTCGTCAAGTCTATTTTTCTAAAGGAGTGGAGGTAGAGTATTTAGATGTGATTGCTGTCAATGGAAAAATATTACACCGAGTTTATAATCATAGTTCAAAATTTGATTTGAGTCATTTAAAATCGGGTCTTTATATTGTACTTGCAAAGACTAATTTTGGTAAAATTCAAAAGACAATTTATAAAAAATAATATTTAGTTTTTAATCGCTTTCAATAAATTTTGCTTGGAGTGAGTAAAGGCGTTTTATTCTTTTGTAAAATTAAACTTCATTTTTTAAGATTTTTTTGTGAGGATTTTTTTTGTGTTATAATATAAGTATTTTAATCTTTTAGAGTCTTGTTGGGGGAGTTTTGCTTTAAAGTTTGTTTTAGAGCTTGTATTAAATTTTGCTGCTGAATGAAAATTTATTTTGAATGTTTGGGTGAAAATCAAGAGACTTGTAAATGGAGGCTCTTTTTTTGTTTAAATATTTCTATTTTGAGTTTATGAAGAAGTTGTTTTTGTTTTTAATTCCTAGTTTGTTGTTTGCTTTTGATTTAACTGTGCATAAAGAGGTTTTGGATAATGGTTTGACAGTGCTTTTGTATCCAAATACTCAAGTGGCTACCGTTTCTTGTCGCCTTTTTTATGCGACGGGTTCTGTGCACGAGGTGCCTGGCTCTTCTGGACTTGCCCATATGCTAGAGCATGAACTTTTTAAAGGGACAAAAAAAGTAGGGATTTTGGATAGCATTCAAGATGCTAAGTTTTTAAAGGAACAAGATTCTTTGCAGTTTTTAATGCGAAATAGCCTTTTGAAAGGAGATTCTTTGGAGGCTCTTAGATTGAAGGCTGAGCACGATTCTGTTTTGACAGAACACCGTAAAATATTTGTGAAAGATGAATTGTGGAGTGCTTATCAAGCGGCGGGTGGAACAGGTCTAAATGCGTTTACTAGTGATTTGATGACCGCATATATTGTGACTTTACCAAAAAATAAAATGGAACTTTTTTTGTGGCTAGAGGCAGATCGTATGCAAAATGCAGTGCTTCGCGAGTTTTATTCAGAGAGAGATGTGGTGAGAGAAGAGAGACGCATGCGTTACGAAAACAGACCCACGGGGCGTTTTTATGAGACCCTTAATTCTATGATTTACGAGGCTTTTCCGTATAGAATCCCTACGATTGGTTGGGCTTCTGATATAGAAAACTATACTAGAGAAAAAGCAGAAGAGCATTATCAAAAATATTATAAGCCTAGAAATGCTATTTTGACGCTTGCTGGAAATTTAGACACCGCGGTGACTATGAAAATGGTTAAAAAGTATTTTGCTGCTATAGCTCCAGGAGAGGAGTTGCCTGCATTGACTATTCGAGATCCAGAGCAAGTCGGAGAAAAACGACTGACCGTGAGCCGTGAGGATGCACCTAATTTGTTTGTGATGGCTTTTAAGACCAAAGAAGTCGGAGATTCTAGTCTTTATGCTTTGGATATTGCCGAAGGGGTGTTGAATGGCCGTTCTGGAAGGCTTTATAAAAGATTAGTCGAAGAAGAACAACTTGCGGTTTGGGCCCGTGCTCGAAATAGTCCCAATAAATATGTATCAGAATTTTCGATTCAAGCAGAGCTAAAACCCGAGGCAGACTTTCAAAAAGTAGAAAAGATTATTTGGGAAGAGTTAGATAAATTAAAAAAAGAATCTCTGGTCCAGCGAGATTTTGAAAAGGTGAAAAATAGGGCCTATGCTTCTTTGGTGAGGAGTCTTACCGATATGGAAAATGTAGCAACGATGCTTGCATGGTACGAAATGTTTGGTGACTATCGAATATTTTTAAATTGGGCCAAAGTTTTGGAGCAAGTGAGTCCAGACGAGGTGAAAGCGGTGGCACAAAATACTTTTTTGAAAAACCAAGCGACTATAGGAATTTTAAAGAAAGGGGCCTTTTAAATGATCGGGTTCAATAAAAAATACTTGGCTTTGTTGTCTATTTTTATAGTGGCTTGTGCTGCTCCAAAAACAGAAATAAAAGAGGAGTCTCTAGTGGTGGATGCTCCAAAAGGAGTTTCTGAACATCACGAAGATAGTGCTGCAAATAATGCTCAAAGCTTCAAAAATGCTTCTGATTTGCCAAATTCTTACAAAGACATTGTGTATCCAGAATTTAAATATATTGCCCCGTATCCAGATAGTTTTCGAGTGGAGCTCTCGGACAATATTACTGGTTTTATAGTGAGCGATTCTTCTTTGCCTTTGATCTCTTTTCAAGTTTATTTTAAAGAAACCACGGTGCCTCAAAAGCTTTCGGAAACTGCGAGTTTAGAGCTGTTGTCTCCTATGTTTAGACTAGGGGGTTCTACAAAAATTTCAGCAAAAGAAATAAATGATTCTTTGGAGTTTGTGAGTGCCTCTATTTCTGGAAGTGTGGGGACTTTTTATAGTCAAATTTCTATAGATTGCTTGTCTAAAGATTTTCAATCGATGCTTTTACTTTCAAAGGATATTTTTACAAAACCCGCTTTTGAAAAAGAACAGTTAGAAATACAAAAAAGTGCCTTTATCAATGCTTATGAAAGACGCTTTGATACTCCAGAAAGAGTGCTTTCCACACTTAGAAGAAAGGTGAATTATGCCCCTAGCCCTCGTTTTTTTGACCCTACAGTAGAAGAGTACAAAAAGGTAAATGCCAAAGATTTAAAAAGCATAGGCGCTTCTAAATTTACATCCAATCGAGTGGTGTTTTCTGTCGCGGGGGATATTTCCAAAGATTCTGCTTTGGTTTTGCTAAAAGAATATTTTAAAGACTGGAAGTTTATCGATAAAAAAGAAGAGCCTCCTGTGCTTCGATTGCAAGGCAAACCAGGTGTTTATGTTGTGGAAAAAGACCTCACACAAGCCAGTATTTCACTCAATCAGGCTTTTGTAAAACGCCCTCATCCAGATTATTACCCTGCTGCTGTGGCTAGTTTTATTTTGGGTGGAGGGAGCTTTTCTTCGCGTTTGACCACCAAAGTCCGTTCCGATGAAGGGCTTGCTTATAGTATTTATAGCTCTGTGGGGAATAATTACAACGATACCGCTTTGACTACCATTGCTTTGCAAACCAAAGTAGAGAGTGTGGGGCTTGCCATAGAGCTAATCCAAAAAGAAATTGAAAAATTAATAGAAAAAGGACCTAGTCCAGAAGAAATGGATTTGGCCAAAAAAACTTTAATAGAAAGTTTACCCAGTCTTTTTGATAGCCCAGCTAGCACCGCTTCTATTTTTGCCCTCGATGAATTGGTTGGAAAGTCCAAAGATCATTATTTAGAATATGTAAAAGAAATCAATGCGGTGACACCAGTCCAAGTGCAAGAAATGGTGGCCAAATATTTTGATTTTAAGAAAATGACTATTTCTATTGTGGGCCCTCCATCGGCGTGGAAAGATTTTGAAAATGTGACAGTAATTCCAATAAAGGAATTGTATTTTAGAGAATAGTATATGTCAAAAACAGCCACCTTTTTTTTGATATTCTTGCTTGGATTTTTTCCATTATTTGCGATGCATAAAAACGCTTGCTCTAGTGCTAAACTTTGCTTGAATATAGATCTGGAGGGGTGTAGTACAAATGACAAAAAGGCCCAATCAAAAATCAATTATAATCAAGACTTTTGTGCCCCTTTTGTAGAGTTGAAAAATAGAGGCATGGATTTGCATGGAGAAATTGCTAGAGAAGTTTATGGTCGTTTGGGGCAAAAATACCGTGCTATTTATGTGAGTGAAGGGGTTTTAGATGTGAGCCCTCCCATGATGAGTTATTTGTTTGACCATATGCCTTTTACAGCAAAGCTTATCAATGCCTATCAGGGGAGTACTTATTCTATTCGATATAATGCTTTTAACAGGAGGGTGTTTTCTGGGACAAATGGTCGGAGTTTGTCTGGAGATTTTATTTGGGTCGCTCAAGATAGTGCAGGGCATAAATTGGGCTTTAGGAATGTTTTTTTTGGTGTGGGGCGTGCAAAAATATTAAAGTGGAATTTGCAAGGCACGGCGGTTGCTTTTTTGGACATGGATCCAGTTTCTAAACACAAAACAAAATACAAATTAACTGCTGTGGTTTTTCCAGGAAATTCTGTGTTGAACTCGATTATGAAAATGGATGTTTTTAAAAAAGTAGTTGAAGAAAAAATAGACTATATTATCAAAGATATTCAAAAAGCATCTACTCGTTATGCCAAAGGAGACAAAAGCCCTATTTTTAAGAACAAAGAATTGAAAAACCCAGAAGATGCAGTATATTTAAAAGAGTTTGAAGCAGTAGTAAACGGTGATCCTTGGGTTTTAGGGGATTATTTTAAGAAAAAAGGTGTTCATGCCCCTGGTAAATAGTTTAGATGATTTATTTTCGCAAGTGACAGAGCGACGGAAAAATTTATTAATGCAAACGGCGTCTCATAGGACGCGTCATTTTTGCATGGTTTTAGAAGACTTATTTGATCCGCATAATATTTCTGCAGTGATTCGAACAGCCGAAGTTTTTGGCTTACAAGAGGTCTGCGTGATCGAAGAAGATAATGCTTACCGAGTGAATAAATCGATCTTAAAGGGCTCTTTTAAATGGATGACTTTGAATTTGTATCAAAAAAGAAAAACCTGTATGGAGCAACTCAAAAACAAAGGTTATAAAATTGCTGTAGCAAGCACCAACACTCAAAATTCAGTCTTAGATCTAGACTTAAACCAGCCCACTGCTTTTTATTTGGGGAGTGAGTTTCATGGGAATCATCCAGACACTTTGGCTGCGGCGGATTATGAGTTTAAATTGCCTCAATATGGTATCACAGAATCCTTGAATGTTTCTGTGGCAGCAGGTGTTTTAATGACCTATTTAGATGTGTTTATGCAAAAAAAAGGTCGTGAACATTATGCACTCACAAAGAGTGAACAAGAAGAATTGCTTCGTATTTGGCTAGATAGACACCTGAATGGCGTTGAAAAATACCCTCCTATTGTAAAAATAACAGATTAAAGGGTGTTTTTTATGATATTTATGATGTTTTTAGTGGGCTTATAAGTTAAATTAAAGTGAATAATGAAAAAAAATAAAAGTCTATACTTTGTTGTTGGGCTAGTGGTGTTACTAGCTATAGTTATTCTTGTCTTTGGAATGTTTTTTTTGAACGACAAGGATCCCCGAGAAAGCTTTGATATATATTATCTTAGATTCACTCAAGTGAGCACTTTAGTGTTAGACGACCCTGTCAAGGTAAACGGTGTCAAACTTGGGAAAGTAGAAGATATTATGTTGAGCGAGCATCGAGTGGTGGTTAGCATTCGGCTAAGAGACGATGTTAAAATACCCAAAGATTCCGANGTTCGGGTTCAAAACATNGGAATTATGGGCGAGAGACAGATTGGAATGATTTTGGGAGACACCAATGTTTACTTTTCTCCTGGAGACACTATCGATGGAATTTTTGATGCAGGTATTGCAGAAGCCATCGGTCTAGCAGGTGAGGTCTTTGATAGCACCAAAGTTTTGATCAGTTCGGTTAAAACGGTGTTAAACTCTACCATTGCTTCGAATGATTTTCAAGAACAATTTAAATCCATTTTAGCGAAAGCAGAAGAGTTAGAAAATCGAGTGATTTTAATAGTGAAACAAAGTGACCCTCAGCTGAAAAAAAGTCTTGCTAGCCTCAATGAAGCTACAGTGAAAGTGAATCTTTTGTTGGATAGTATAGATACCCCCATTCAAAATTTGTTTTTGGGTTCTAGTCATTTAATTTCTAATGCAGATAAACTTTTAGAAGATCTAAATGTGATGACCGCTCGTTTAAATGATATTACTTTGAAATTGCAAAATAAAGACAATACGGCGGGGTTATTGTTAAACGATAGAGTCTTGTACGATGATTTATTAACGACAATGCATTCTGCAGATAGCTTGTTTAGGATTATTTTACAAGATGGTTTAGATATCAATGTGGATTTCTTTTGAGGTATTATGATTAGTAAAAAATTAATAGTGACTAATAAATTTGGGGTGCATGCTAGGCCTGCAGGCATGATTGTGGATATCACAGGAAAGTCAAAAAGCGAGATTACTATTATTTTTGATGGACAAAAGGCAAATGCAAAAAGTATATTGAATGTGATGATGTTAGCTATTCCTCCTGGCTCCGAAGTTCAGTTCGACATTAAAGGTGAAGATGAAAATGAAATTATGGAGCAATTAGAGAAGCTTTTTAATGAAAACTTCCACGAAGAATCGTATTAAAGCAAAAGAAAGAATTGTATTAGTAGGAGTTCCTGCTTCTCCTGGCTATGCTATGGGGCTTTGTCATACAGTCAGTACGCGTGAAGTGAGTATTACAGAAGAAAATATTCCAGAAGAACGAGTAGCTACCGAAGAACAGTATTTTTTAAAAATATTAAACACAACTACAAAAGAAATCAATCAAATAAAACAGGTCACTGTAGAAAAATTAGGGACAGAAGAGGCTCGTATTTTTGAAGCACACCTGATGATTCTCAAAGACCCTACTTTGGTCAATGGTGTTTTAAGTTTAATTCAAAAAGAAAAGAAAAGTGCACAGNGGGCAGTCCATTTTTATGTCAGCAGTTTAATAAAACAATTTGAATCGCACACTTCTGCTTTGATGAAAGAACGAAGCATAGATTTAAAAGATTTATATCACCGCTTGATGGACGCTTTTGACGATACTGGCACCGTGATTATAGATGAATCTATTAAAGAAGGTGTGATTTTAGTCGCTCACGAATTGAATCCAAGCACTTTGATTTCTCTAAATAAAGATCAAGTCCTAGCCTTTGCCACAGATTCAGGAGGCCGCACCAGTCATGTGTCTATTTTGGCTCGATCTATGGAGCTCCCTGCGGTATCGGGTTTAAAAAATGTATCGGCTTTGGTGCGTCTCGGAGACAATCTTATTGTAGATGGCACGGGTGGGATGATCATTATCAATCCCAATGAAGCAGACATAAAAAAATACCAAGAGAAATTGGAAGTTTTTAAAAGGCAGCAACGAGAATTATTCACGATGCGCCAATTAGAGCCTATCACTCGAGATGGAAAGTATGTGACTTTACACGCTAACATAGAGTTGGTCTCTGAAACGGACAAGGTTTTAGATTATGGTGCCACTGGGGTGGGGCTGTATCGGTCAGAGTTTTTGTTTTTTAGAAAAGGCCTCCCTTCTTTTGAAGAACAAGTCGAAGCTTATAGTTATATTTTGGATAACTTAGCTCCGCATGCGGTCACCATCAGGACTTTGGATGTAGGTGGCGATAAACTCATTTCTGAAATATCGCTTTCTAACGAAGCCAATCCATTTATGGGGTGGCGTTCTATACGAGTGTGTTTAGATCATCTGGAGCTTTTTAGGACTCAATTAAAAGCCCTTTTAGTAGCCAATAAAAAAGGAAACTTACGCCTTTTGCTTCCTATGATTTCGTCGATGGAAGAACTCTTGAGTTCCAAAGAACAAGTGAAAAATGTGATTCACGAATTAGAGCAAGAGGGCTTTGACTGTCCAAAAGTCGAATTAGGGGTGATGATCGAAGTGCCTGCGGCGGTGATCCTTGCAGACAAACTCGCCAAAGAAGTAGATTTTTTTAGTATTGGAAGCAACGATTTGATTCAATTTACTTTGGCAGTAGATAGGACGAACGAAAAAATTTCTTCTATGTTTCAGCCTCATCACCCAGCGGTTTTAAATATGATTCACAAAACAGTCACTGCAGCGCATCGAGAAGGGATTCCTGTGAGTGTTTGTGGAGAAATGGCGTCGGACCCTTTAAGCTCTCTTTTATTGGTAGGCCTTGGAGTCGATGAACTTTCTATGACTCCGTGGAGCATCATGGAGTGCAAAAAGATTATTCGTTCTATCAACTTTGAAGAAGTGAGAGAAATCGCACGAAATGTTTTAAAAATGAATGACACGGATACCATAAATGCGTATCTTAAAAAGAAGTATGCCCAAACCATTATAGATTTAGGCATTTCCAGCTATATCTCGAATTCAGATTTTTGTGAAATTTCTGATTCTCCGTTACAACAATTATAATCGATTAAGGTCCATTTTAAAAATGATGCAATTGAATAGCAAGCCGTTAAAAGTCATTCAAAATTATTTTATAAAAACATTGTCTTTACTCTTTTTAGGTGCTTTATCGGGGCACTCTATAGAAAGTGCAGAATCTATCGCTAGCATAGAAATGCTGGCCTGGGATAATTTTCAAGAACAAGTGGTTCGATACGAGCGGAGTTTAAAAGCTTCAAAAGACACTTCGCTAAGTGACTTGATTAGAGAATATTCTAAAGCCTCGGCTTTTTATTACCAACAAGACTATGAAGCGGCTTATAACGCGTACCAATCACTTTATCCCAAAGATTCTTCATTTAGGGCCAGTGTCTTGATTCGCATGGCTCGGATTCGTTTAAAACAAAATAAAATAGAAGAAACCAGACAAATTTTATCTAAAGGTGATTCTTTATTGGCAGATGATCATTGGGAGAAACAGTCTTGGAGGCTTAGAGCAGAAATTGCTTTACTAGATAACAAACTATCACTATCACAAAAAGCCGACACACTCGAAGCATTTTTAAACAAATACCCCAAAAGTGAAGAAGCCATCAGTTTGCGGTATCGATACGCAGTTTTTTTGGACAATGCAAACAAAAAATCTAAAGCCAAACAAGCCTACCTCAGAGTATTAGGGGATAATTCTCGATTTAGTGACTCTGCTTACATTGCCTTTAGAAACATTCGAGAAAGTGCTGTTCCAGAAACTTTCAACGAACGATTGTCTTACACCAAATTCACTTGTAAAAAAGACTATCATCAAGAATGCGTTCGATTAGTGGATTCTCTTTTTGAGACTGAGAGTCCAAAAATTAGCAAACAAAATCGCATTGAACTTTGGCAAAGCAAAGCTGTGGCTCTAAGGGCTTTAGGGCAAGACGAAGCCTCCATCGAAGCATTTCAATTCTTATTAGACTCTATAGAAATTCGCCCCATTTGGATACAATCTACACTTCGGCTCATGCGCAAGCAAAGGAATAAATACGAATCAAAAATTAAAATACTAGACTCATTATTAGAAGAGCGCAATCGTTTTAGCAATGTCAATGCAAATAATCTTTGGGTTCGAGGTTTTGAGCACGAACAAAACCAAAGGTATGCAGAAGCAATCCAGACTTTTGAAACATTAAGCGACCCTCGTTTCAAAAACAGCAACAAAAGAGAATGGGCAAAATTCAGAATTGGCTTTATTCATTTCAAGCAAAAAAACTACAAAAAAGCAGAAGAAGTGTTTTTAGAAGCAAAAAAAGACCCTTTTTTATGGAGTGGCAGTGCCAGCCGCATGTTTTTGGGAGACATTTACAAAATTCAAGGTCAAGACTCTTTAGCTAAAGCTGCATATTTAGACTGTATTCAAGATTTTCCTTTAGGATATTACGCACATCGCAGTCGAAGCAAACTCATCGACTACAATTTAATGGACTCTAGCAGTGTGCCCTTTGCCCGCGGTTTCGAAGCCAACCCAGCAGAAACCTTAAAATGGATTCAAAAAAATCAAAACTTAGGAAAACCAGACACTACATACTCAGCACAACGCTACCAAAAAATACGAAATCTCTTCTTATTGGGTTTTACCGAAGAAGCTTTTGATTTGTACAACGAGGCACGGCACAAAAATGCGAGGCGTTTAGATTTTTTGTATGAATACGGCAGCTTATTTTTAGAAATGGGGGAAGTGGCAGACGCCTACCGACTCGCTAGACAATTTCAAAATATAATCCCAAGGCAACGATTGCTTCGAGCACCCATTCAAGTCTTGAGATTCTTATATCCCACTCCTTATTTAGAAGTAGTGAAGCACTATTCTGGCAATCACATAGATCCATTTTTTGTCTATAGTGTCATGCGTCAAGAATCCATTTTCAACTTTGAAATCACCTCTCCCGCCGGGGCTAGAGGCTTATTACAAATCATGCCTGCCACAGGAAACATGCTCGCCAAAAAAGAACGCATCACCGCCTTTAATGCCGATATGTTGTACAACCCTTATTTAAATATTCGCCTAGGCATTCGTTATTTAATCGACTTAAAAAAGGAATATAACGACGAATACATGTATGTCTTGGGCAACTACAATGCAGGTCCAAAACCCACCAAACGCTGGCAAACCGCAGGAGAAGGCATCGATTTAGACATTCGAGCCGAAGAAATTAGCTATTGGGAAACTCGTGACTACATCAAACGAGTGATGGGCAATTATTGGATCTATCAAGAAATTTGGGGTGAAACGCTATAAATGTTATTCTTTTTTGCACTCACCTTAATCCCCGCCATTTGCTTTGCCTTTGGAAACATATTAGCCAAACAAGGTCTAAGCACAGTAGCCAAAACATGGAGTCTAAAAACGCCTTGGTTATTTATCAAACAGGTTTTTCAAAACAAATACTGGTGGGCGGGCATAGCACTCTCTGGGCTTGCCAATTTAGGGTATTATTTAGCGATGGCACTCTATGACATCAGTCTGGTACAACCCATGATGGCCTTAAATCCGGTTTTAACCGCCTTATTTGGATTTTGGTTTTTAAAAGAATACCTCACCAAAAGGATACTATTTGCCATATTTTTTGTCTTCATAGGCCTTTTACTCTCTGCAAGTCATGCAGGCGAAAGCTCCAGTCTCCAAAACATCTCGGGGCTATGGATATTTGCAAGTCTATTTATCATCATAGCCATTTTATTCAAATTTTTTCACTCACAAACCGAAAGCACAGACGCCTTTATCATGGGCACGGGTTATGGCGTATCGGCCGCATTTTACAAAAGCATCGCCATCAGTTTCACTGACTCTTTATCTGCAGAAAACATCATTTTACTCCTCACAGACACTAGAGTTTTAGGCTTTATAAGCACCTACACCATTGCCTTTCTCTACTCTCAAATCGCATTCACTCGCGGTCGAGCCTTGTTTATAATCCCTTTTAGTGCAGCACTCGGCTCTGCAATTCCCATATTAGCAGGCACCTTTGTATTTTCGGAAACACTCTCCATCGAAAAATCCATCTCCATCCTTTTTGTCTTATTTGGCTCGGCCTTATTTATAGTGCGTCGCCCTCGAAAAACCCTTTGATTCCATACCATTCCAAAAAATAGAACTTTGTGAACACAAACTTTTTAATCGAACACTATACTTTAAAAACCTAAACCACATATAAACAAAACAAACCCACGCTTTTCACCTCATTAAAGCTCACTCACTTAAAAAGCAAGTCAAAGAAACCACTAAAAAACACTTCATTTTACAACTCAATCCTATAAAAAACGGTCCAATCCATCAAGAACATAAACTCTAAACAAAATCAATTGAACCCAACAAAAACGAATCAAAATCCAGCGTTTAAAATTTTAGCCTTGAATGGAAAAAATCAATATTGAAGATTATAAATTTTATTGATATTGAAGTTTCAGAAGCGCCTGGCTTTTAATATTTCTCACAAAACTTTGCAAGTCAAGCATAAAAAATATATCTTTAAATCATGAAACATTTATGGATAATCGCCACAAAAAACAGTGGTAAACTAAAAGAATTCAAAGACTTATTAGACACAAACAAACACGAATTCAAAAGCTTAAAAGACATAGGATTCGATCAAGAAATAGAAGAAACAGCCAATACATTCAAAGAAAATGCAAGCCTCAAAGCCAAAGCAGTGGCTCAATACATAAAACACAAAGGCATCCAAGCCACAGTCATCGCCGACGATTCTGGCTTAGAAGTCGAATCCTTAGGAGGAGCCCCAGGAGTGTTTTCGGCAAGATATGCAGGTGACATGGCTACAGACAAAGAAAACTACGAGCTCCTCTTGAGTCGCATCAAAGGTGCCCCCAATAAAAGAGCGAGATTCGTATGTGTATTGGCAGTGCAACAAAGCAGCGGCGAAATTCACTACTTTGAAGGGAGTGTTCAAGGTCATATTCACGATGCTCCTTTAGGTGAACAAGGCTTTGGCTACGACCCCGTTTTTATCCCAGAAACTCAAACTAAAACATTTGCACAAATGGACCTAAAAGAAAAGCAAAAATGGAGCCATAGGGCTCAAGCGATGCAAGAGTTTTTGCGGTGGACAAAACACTCTAACTTGGAATAGTAGAACTTGTAATAAGCCTTGTCTTGACTTTTATAGATAAATCGTGTATCTTAAATATAGAACAAGATTCGGTTGGTTAGTAACAAATGGTTTATGGTTATTAATCCCATTAGTCTTCCTTAAATTGGCGGTGCTGTGCACCGTCATTTTATTTTAAACCCATGACCAAGACGCTGGGATGCGTGCCAGA
>JGI24710J26742_10001271_pt1 | contig 23369 bp, 18 predicted proteins | sample BioPla2DNA2_FD_26742 | JGI IMG/M metagenome (IMG submission 26742) | reverse complement strand
CTACATTAATGGAAATGATCAAGAAACCCTAGCAACAATATACACAACAGTTGCACATGAGGGCTATCCCGGACACCTTTATCAAAATGTATACTTTAGAAATAAAAACCCTGCCCCTATAAGAAACCTACTATCTTTCACAGGCTATGATGAAGGCTGGGCAACCTATGTTGAGTACTACTCCTACGGATACTCTGGTATCGATAATGATTTGGTTAATTTATTAGAAGTAAATAGCGAGATAATTCTTTTGATGTATGCCAGAGCGGATATAGGAATTCATTATGAAGGCTGGAACAAGTCCAAGGCAGTATCCTATATAAAACAATTTGTTGGTGATGAAGCTGTTGCTACAGAAATATATGAGGTTCTTTTAGAAGAGCCAGCAATATATCTTCCCTATGCAATTGGATATCTGGAAATCAAAGAATTAAGGAATAAAGCGCAAGATGCCAAGGGCAATGAATTTAATATAAAGGATTTTCATAAATTTATGCTGGATATAGGTCCGGCGCAGTTTAGTGTAATTGAAGATCATATGGAAGTATGGCTAAACAGTGAGGAGAACATTTTACAGGGTGATATTTCAAATTAAAAGGGCTCTTTCAAAGTTAAATATAGAGGATGCTGATATCAGCATCCTCCTATTTTTAAATTTTTATTTGCTCCCTGCCAATTTCCTATTGAAGGAGTTTGAAATAATATATAATCTACTTCTTATTTAGCTAATCTCTGCTCCTGATGGCATCTCTTTTTCTGGTACCATTAGGGCTAGGTTACCATCCGCATCCTCTGCACATAGGATCATTCCCTCTGATAAGAGTCCTGCTAATTTAGCAGGCTTTAGATTTACCACTACCATAACCTTCTTTCCTACCATCTCCTCAGGAGTATAATAGGCTTTAATACCTGATACAATTTGCTTAACCTGGGAGCCAATCCTAACCTGAGAGCACAAGAGCTTCTTAGATTTCTTAACCTCTTCACAGGCTATGACTTCACCAACCTGAAACTGAAGCTTAGTAAAATCATCAAAGGTGATTTCAGCCTTTGGCTCTATATCTATTACAGCTGAAAGCTCACTCTTTTGGTTTGTATCATCTGCTTGATTTTGATCTGTTCCTTCTGCATCCTTCTTAGAAGCCTCCACCTTTTCTAAGACTTCCTTTATATCCAACCTTGCAAATAATATCTCAGGCTTGTCAGTTACCTTGGTTCCTGAAGGGTATAGACCAAAGCTNTTGATGTCCTCAATTGCTCTCTCCTTGGCAGATAGCTGAGCAAAGATTCTTTCTGCTGTCTCAGGCATAAAGGACTTTAACAGACTTGTACCAATACATATACTTTCAACCAAGTTATATAATACGGTTTCAAGGCGGGCTTTTTTATCCTCTTCCTTCGCTAGTATCCAAGGCATTGTCTCATCAATATATTTGTTGCAGCGCTTAAATAGATTAAAGATTTCTGTCAGAGCATCGGCAACCCTTAATTTCTCCATCTTTGCAATTACCTTAGCCGGTGTATCTAGCACAAATTTCTTTAACTCATCATCCACAGGCTCATATACCTTGCCATCACTAACTATTCCATCAAAATATTTATTTGACATTGATATTGTACGATTTACAAGATTACCAAGGGTGTTAGCTAGCTCTGAATTTATTCTTTCAACCAATAGCTCCCAAGTAATTATTCCGTCATTGTCATAAGGCATCTCATGAAGGACAAAATACCTTACGGCATCTACTCCGAACAGCTTCACTAAATCATCCGCATATAAGACATTACCCTTTGATTTGCTCATCTTGTCTCCTGAACTACCCTGCAGAAGCCATGGATGACCAAATACTTGCTTTGGAAGGGGAATATCTAATGCCATAAGCATTATAGGCCAATATATAGTATGGAATCTTAATATATCCTTGCCGATAAGATGAATATCTGCAGGCCAATATTTTTTAAACTGCTCACTGCTATTACCGTCCGCATCATAGCCAATTCCAGTTATATAATTGCTTAAAGCATCCAACCAGACATATACCACATGCTTATCATCAAAGTCCACTGGAATACCCCATTTAAATGAGGTTCTAGAGACACATAGGTCTTGAAGTCCAGGTATAAGGAAATTGTTCATCATCTCATTTTTTCTAGATTCAGGTTGAATGAATTCCGGATTATCCTTTATATGAGCAATTAATCTGTCTGCGTATTTTTTTAGCTTAAAAAAGTACGCATCCTCCTTAGCATGCTGTACCTCTCTGCCACAATCAGGACACTTACCATCCTTAAGCTGTGATGAGGTGAAGAAGGATTCACATGGAGTACAATACATTCCTTCATAAAAACCCTTATAAATATCTCCCTGATCATACAGTTTCTTAAATATCTTCTGTATCTGTTTTACATGGTCAGGGTCAGTAGTACGGACAAATTTATCATAGGTNGTATTCATCAAATCCCATATATCCNTTATTTGTCCAGCAACATTATCTACATACTCCTTTGGACTTATCCCAGCATCTTTGGCTGCCAGTTCAATCTTTTGTCCATGCTCATCGGTTCCTGTCTGTAGATACACATCATAACCTTCCCATCTTCTGAACCTGGCAATACTATCAGCCAATACAATTTCATATGTGTTCCCAATATGAGGCTTGCCTGATGTATATACTATGGCAGTTGTAATATAATATGGCTTTTTACTCATGNNTTTCTTCCTTTCAGTTCATTTCATCTAAATTTCTAAAACTTCTTGATATACGAAATAGATCATTTTATTGTAATAGGNCGCTTTTTCCTATAACAAAAAAACTCCCATCTTTAATATATAAAGACGAGAGATTATCCCGTGGTACCACTTTATTTCACCCATGTCTTACGATCATAGGCCTTAGTCACTGCATATACAGCCCAGCATGATAACGGATGCCGCCGTCACAGCCTAAGAATATCTTCCTCGGTGTGCTGCTCCGAGACCATCTTCGTCAGCTTCTGCTCATCCCCCTTTCTCAGCTACCAGGGTTCTCTGTCGATTGCTCCACTGATTACTCTTCTCTTCATTGCTTTTTTCGTTATAGTTATGACAAAGTATAGCACGCAATTTACGCTTTGTCAAACAATACTAATAATGCAAAATCAAGGTGTGTATGCTATACTGTTACTATCTAATAAGGCTAAATTAAAGGAGATCCCTATGAAGCAAAGTATTATTAATTATAAAAAAACAGGACCTATAGCTATTAGTTTTTTCCCACTTATATTAGTAATATTCCTTTTACTTGGCGGTTGTGCAAAAAAAGATATTATTATTCCTGAAAGCACTGATTATAATGTTAATCCTATTGACACAGGCTCTATTGATGAAAGCAAAGCCGATGATAAAATCCTTGATAACCCCTCTATTGAAGATGATGATTCTATAGATGCAGGACTTATCCACGCCCCCGAGCCTCCTAGCTACATTTATCCACAAGGGCTTACCTTAGATAGCCGAATATCGGTTCCAGAGGGATATACCCGTGTTGACTCTAGTGAGGATGAGATTACGGGATTTATCAGAACCATCCCCCTAAAGGAGGATGGTAGCCCTGTCTTAACCTATAATGGTACACCGATAGGCGACCAGGATAATCATGTGGCTATATTCGATATTGATGTAGGAGACAGAGACCTTCAGCAATGTGCAGATTCAATCATGCGTGTATATGCTGAATATTATTGGTCTTTAGGGGAATATGATAAAATTGCCTTTCACTTAACCAATGGCTTTTATATGAATTATACCAAGTGGCGAGATGGATACCGCATAAGGGTGGATGGAAATGATGTCACATGGAAGAAGTCCGCTTCTTATGATGACTCCTATGAGACCTTTATTAAATATCTAGAGATGGTATTTGCTTATGCTGGTACTCTATCTCTAACAGCTGAAAGTAAGGCCATTTCCTTAGAGGCTTTAAAACCCGGCGATATGCTTCTTATGGGAGGAAGTCCTGGTCATTGTGTTCTGGTAGTAGATATGGCCTATGATGAAGCCGGAAATAAATGCTTTCTTCTAGCCCAGGGCTATATGCCGGCACAGGATTTTCATGTTCTTACTAATCCCCTTCATCCAGAGGACCCATGGTATTATGAAGCTGAGATGGACTATCCTATAAGAACTCCATCCTGGACATTTGAAGAAGGCTCTCTAAGACGTTGGGCAGATTTTGAACTGAAGCAGTGGCCCATAGAAGCCCTTGAGACATTATCTAGGCAGGTGGTGGCTTCAGATCAGCTAAGCCAGGTAACGCTTTTAGCCGTAGGGGATAACCTAATTCATATAGAGGTGGTAGAAAGCGGTAAGCAAGAGGATGGGAGCTATTCCTTCCATCACCTCTATGATGAGATTAAGGATGAGATCCTGGCTGCAGATATAGCAGTTGTTAATCAAGAAACTATCTTAGGTGGAAAAGAGCTAAAATATTCAGGCTACCCTGCCTTCAACTCTCCTACAGAAATAGGTGATGCCCTTGTAGATGCTGGATTTGATGTAGTGCTTCATGCAACTAACCATACTATGGATAAGGGGCTAAAGGGTGTAAATAATACCTTTGAGCATTGGGATAGATACCCGGATATAACTGTACTAGGTATAAATAAAAGCAAAGAGGATCGAAATCAGGTTCCTATAATAGAGAAAAATGGTATAAAAATAGCTATGCTGAACTACACTTACGGCTTGAATGGCTACAAGGTCCCCAAGGACAAGCCCTATCTTGTAAATATGCTAGATATAAATGAGATGGAGAAGGATATAAAAAAGGCCAAAGAGGTTGCTGATTTTGTAATAGTTTATCCCCATTGGGGTAGGGAGTATGTCTATGAACCTGTTAGCTCCCAAAGAGATTTGGTGGATTTTTATTATAAACTTGGAGTGGATCTTGTAATAGGGACCCATCCCCATGTAATACAGCCAGTAGAATGGGTCACATCAGAATCAGGCCATAATATGCTTGTCTATTATTCATTGGGTAACTTTCTCTCCTATCAAAAGGAGCCTGCCCGTATGCTAGGCGGAATAGCTAAGGTAACCATAACTAAGGATGATACTGACACCTTTATAAGCGATGCCAGCATTACTCCCATTGTAACTCATTACGAGCATGGTCCTGCTGATTATAATTATGGAATATATAAGTTATCAGAATATAGCTCTGAGCTGGGTGATATTCATGGTGTATCAGATATAGCTACCCAGGGGGACTTTTCATATGAAGAAACCTTACAAACTGCAAGGAAGGTACTGGGCGCTTGGTATAAATGACCTGCTCAGTATGAAAGTACTGTACCGGAAAGTACTGTACCGGGTACCAATAAATTGTACCCGGTACAGTATAACGATACAGTTTTTCAGTTTTTCATTGCAAGAGTCTTGATAAATTGCCCTTATATATAATATACAACTCATGCATTGCTCTGGTTATGGCAACATACATAAGCTTTGCGTCCGCATCATTGTCTCTATAGCTATTCTCATCAGGATTCCATATAATAACCCCATCAAATTCCAAACCCTTTGTCATATGAATTGGTAAAACCATGAACGGTAATTATCATACAGTTCCTTTGTTTCTGCACTGATAACTCTCAGCTCTTTGGAATAAAGGTCTATGTTTTCACCTATAATTTCCAGGCATTTCTTTAGATGCATTTCCTCATAGTCCCATTGAGCTTCATCCCTTGTATCGGGCGGATTATTCTCCTTACCATTTACCTTAATATTTATCTGCTTATTATAACTGTTCATGATGGCCTCCTAACATAATATAATCTACTACATAGACCATCATAATAGATAAAAAAATAATTACTAGACTTTTTATATCAGGTATACTATGATTGATAATGAAGTATAGCTAAAAATAAGAAATCTGCTGGCAGATAATTCTGCCAGTTTTTTATTAGGACGAACTTAACTATTACATAAAAAAGAATAAGATTGGCCAAAAAGGTGCACCCCTATGGACGCACGTTTTAGCCAATCTTATTTCTATTATTCTACCCTCTCGCTCCCCCAGCCTCGTTCCTCTGGCTCATACCTTCTCTAGTACTGACCGTATTTAGATTAGCAAATTTTAGTCAAAATGTCAATACTTTTTGATTATATTGAGGATAATTTATGATATTGCACAAAGACTATTCCATTTATAAACATAAACCGTTTGAGTATTTACATATGACAGTATATATATACCCTATTTGTCAGCTGATTGTGCATATCCATTCGGGTTCTTGCTTTGCCAGTTGTATGAGTCTTTACACATTTGCTCAATGCCTCTTGCAGCCTTCCATCCCAACTCTTTTTCTGCCTTAGAAGGATCTGCATAAGAGCTGGCAATATCTCCAGGTCTTCTTTCAGTTATAATATAAGGGAGTTTCTTATTGCAGGCCTTCTCATAATTTTCTATTATCTCAAGTACACTGTAGCCTCTTCCAGTTCCAAGATTATAGGTGACAAGTCCGGGCTTGGATGTAAGCTTTTCTATAGCCTTAATATGCCCAAGAGCCAGGTCTACCACATGTATATAATCTCTGACACCGGTACCATCAGGGGTGTCATAATCATTTCCAAACACATTGATTTTATCCAATACTCCTGAGGCCACCTTAGCTATATAAGGTACTAAATTATTGGGAATACCATTGGGATCCTCACCTATTTCTCCACTTTCATGGGCTCCTATAGGATTAAAATATCTTAGTATGGCTATGTTCCATCTATTATCAGCGGCATACAAATCCCTAAGTATATCCTCAATCATAAGCTTGGTTCTTCCATAGGGGTTAGTTGCCGACAAAGGAAAGTCCTCTGTTATAGGTACTGTCATGGGATCACCATATACAGTTGCTGAAGAGGAAAACACCAGATTCCTCACCTCATATTCTTCCATAACCTCCAGAAGATTAACTGTACCAGTCACATTGTTCTTAAAATACTGCAAAGGTATCTTGCATGATTCACCGACTGCCTTAAGACCGGCGAAATGAATAACTGCATCTATCTTCTTGTCTTTAAATATTCTTTGTAGAGCTTTCTTATCCAATATATCATTTTCATAAAAGCTAATACTCTTGCCCGTAAGTTTTTCTACTCGTTTTATAGATTCCTTACTGGAATTACTTAGGTTGTCCACAACCACAACCTCATAGCCTGCATTAAGAAGTTCCATATTGGTATGGCTTGCTATATAGCCAGCACCGCCTGTAACTAATATATTCATAGATAATCTCCTTTTTATTTTTTCCTCTGTAATCATTATATAGGAATATAATAAAATAACAATAACCCCTGTAAATTTATTTTCCATAAAATGATAAAGTCAGTCCACTTTTGATAATTCTATATCCTTATGTCAGGATAAGCTCCCATAATATAACAGGGCATTAGACCTATCTTCATGTTATAATACTTATGTAAAGCAGTTGATATTTAATTACCTGCAATAACAGGAAAGGAGCATACCATGGGAAAATTATTTTCCTTCAGGTATGGCCTTCTCTTAAGCATTCTTTTATTTAGTATTAGCTTATACGGATTTGTGAAAGAATATAAGCATTCTCATATAGAGGATAATAGCTTTTCCACACAGGAGGATCAATATGTGGATGATTTTCAGCTTAATCCTCTTAAAAATAATGATTTACCTAATAAGTCTGTTAATTCTGACAAGGATTCTTCCTTGCCTTTTAACTCTTCTCCAATATATAGGGATATAAGCTTGAATGTCTCCGATAGCTGGATTACACTTGGAGATAGTGTAGATAGCTTGATGGATAAACTAGGAAGCCCAAACCGCATAGCTAAGACAGAGATGGATTACGATTATTATGTCTATAACAAGGATTACAGCAAGCTTTTGCTTGTTGCAATAAGGGAAAATGAGGTTATAGGCTATTATACAGATTCAATAGATTTTAATTATCTTGATATAGAACCTGGTTCCAGCCTAGACATGGTAAACAAAACGCTAAATTCGAGCTTTTCTTTGGATTATGTATTAACTCATACCACTGAAAACTATAAATTACATATTTTTATGGATGAGCTAGGTAGCCATGCTGTAACTGGTATTTCCCTTCTATCAACCGATGTTAAGGAAAAAGCCTATACAGTTAGGGTTATGAGAGATACAGAGCTTCTGGTCTATGACCTTACTAACTCTATAAGAGAAAGAATGGGCCTTCCCCTATTGTCCTGGTCATCCACTGCTGCCAGGGCTGCCGAAAGGCATTCCAAAGATATGGCAGAACATTCATACTTTGACCATTATGATTCCTATAATAACACCCCAGGAGACAGATTGAACAAGGAAGGTATATCTTATCAATCTATAGGTGAGAATATTATAGCTGGTTATGAAAATGCAATTATATCCTGCCATGCTTGGTTCAATTCCCCTGACCACAGAGATAATATACTAAATAAAAATTTCCAAAGCTTAGGAGTAGGGTATACATATCTAGAAAACAGTATCTACAAAAAATATATTACTCAGATATTTTATCGTTAAATCTATATATCTATTAAAAAATAGTTTAGACATAATTAATTATAAATATTATTTACAGACCAATTATATGATGTAAAACCTTTCATAAATATTGTAAATTTAACCTTGCTTAAGAGGGGTATTATAATGTATCCTTATACAAGGAGGTATCATATGGATCAACAATTGTTTCATGAGGTATGTGATAAGGTCATTGGACAAGGACAAAGCTTAATGGGAATTGGCACTTTGGGTGAAAAGACTGTACATTCAGTCTTAAAAAATTATTATGACACCAATGATAACAACCATGAGATTAAAATTGATGGCTTTGTAGCAGACATCTGTAACGGAGATGAAATCATAGAGATACAAACCAGAAGCTTTGATAGATTAAGAAAGAAATTATCTGTTTTTTTAAATAAATATCCTGTCACCATAGTTTATCCTATACCATATATCAAATGGATTAGATGGGTAAATCCTCAGACAGGTGAAATAACTAAACCAAGAAAATCTCCTAAAAAGGGTAGCCCTTATATTATTTTTCCCGAGCTTTATAGAATAAAAAACTTTCTATTAGAGCCTAATTTACGACTTAAAATTGTTCTACTTAATATGGAAGAATATCGATTCTTGGATGGATGGAGCGAGGATAGAAAGAAGGGTTCCTCTAGGTGTGACCGTATACCTACAGATCTAATTCAGGAAATCTATATTTCTGAAACTGAGGATTACAAGCAACTTCTACCGGAATCCTTGGAGGAGGAGTTTACCTCTAAAGATTATAAGAAAGCCTCGGGTCTATCAGCGGGGGCTTCTAATACAGCCGTACATATACTTAATTATGTGGGAGTTATACAAAGAATAGGAAAAAGAGGCAGAGCCTATCTATATTGTAGAAAATAAACATAAATATAAAATATATAAAAAGGAGGTATGGGGGTTTATAGCCCCCGCTAAGCAGCTATGACTACAGAAAACACAAATAATATCAATGACAAAGAGATGGATAACATTGAAGGTAATGAAATCCAACCTGATGAAGCCATTGCAGATGTGCCTGTGACAAGTAAAAATGAGCCTATTCCCTCCATGGATGATTTTAAGGATCAGATTGAGAATTCCTTTAAAAAGATTTCTGAAGGAGATATCCTAAAAGGCACTGTGATTGGCATATCAGATACAGAGCTTACCTTGGACTTAGGCTATTATGCTGAGGGAATTGTTAAGCTGGAGGAACTTAGCAACGACCCTGCATTTTCAATAAAGGCTGACGTGACTATAGGTGAAGAGATGTCCTGCCTTGTTTTACGTGAGGATGATGGGAAAGGAAATATACTTTTATCCAAAAAAAGGGCAGATGATATTCTTTCCTGGGAAAAGNTCTCAGAGCTTATGGAGTCCAAAACCAAGCTTACGGTCAAAATAGCCCAGGCCGTAAAAGGTGGTGTAGTGGCTTATCTTTATGGCATCCGTGCTTTCATTCCAGCCTCTCAACTCTCCATTGACTATGTGGAAGACTTAGAAACCTGGGTAGGAAAGGAGATAGAGGTAGTTGTAATAACAGCTTCTGAAGAGGATAGAAGGCTTGTTTTATCAGGAAAAGAAGTAGAGTTAGAAAATGAAAGTAAAAAAAGAGCAAGCAAAATGGCAAAGCTTAGTCGCGGTCTTGTAACAAAAGGAACCGTCGAAAAGATTATGCCTTATGGTGCCTTCGTGAACATCGGAGAGGGTCTTTCCGGGCTTGTTCATATATCTCAGATAAGTGAAAAAAGAATTAAATCACCAAATGAGATTATTAAAGAAGGTGAAAATGTAACAGTAAAGGTAATAGATATAAAGGATGGCAAAATTAGTCTTAGTATGAAAGAAGTTATAGAGAAAGAGGAAGTTGCTATTGATGTTATGGATGCCCCTTCCTCCTATCAATCTGGTGAGGAAGCAACTACAAACCTGGCTTCTTTATTAAAAAATATTAAGCTATAAAAGATATCCTAAGTTATATTCCTATAAGAATTAATTACAAGAGCTTTACTAAAACACGAAAAAATAAGGAGCACCTACTTTCCTATAAGGAAAAATTGGCGCTCCTATTTATATTTCTTAAATCATCTCAAGGCAAAGCTATTAATATTATATTCTCATATATCCACCATTAAAAATAGATAAAATCTAAAAGATATAGAATAATAAAGACAAGGGCTCCTGTTCCTAAAAACTGTAGAAAGAAAAGCAACCATAAAAGTCTTCTATTCCCTTTAACCTTTTTTTCTAATCTATTATCATTTTCACTAGATTTTGAATTTGTCTCTCTAGCTTGATGGAGCTCTTGTTTATGTAGCTCTGACATTACAGATGACAGTCTATCTATAAGACCCTTGTCAAGTTCTTCAATTTTATAATTAGTCTCAATAACTGCCGCCAAAAGGCTTTCTATATTATCTAAAGCTTTTCTTGCCTGGTTTAGAGCTTCCTCTTTCTTCTCTTGGGGCCAGTTGTCATCATTATTTTTCATTTCCTCTAATAGCAATAAAATTTCATCATTTTGCTTTTGTATCTGAGGCAGTTTTCTTAAATTCTTATCTAGACTTCTAGATAAAGGAAATAGACTCATTTGTACTCTCCTCCAACCCTAGTAGGCCCCAAAACCTAAAAGCATACGGCCTTTTTTAGATTTATTCTTGGATTTTTTATCCTTGTTNGTTTCATCTTTAATCTGTTCGCCATCTACAATGTTTTCTAAGGATTGCTGTGCACTATATTGTTGCACCTCTTCATTAATTGAGAGCATTTTTTGATCTAGGTATGACACCAACTCAGAGCATTCCTTAAGCTCTCTTCTGATATGCTCCGGTGCATTTCCTTCAAATTTATAATAAATCTTATGTTCTAAACTTGCCCAAAAATCCATGGCAATAGTTCTGATCTGTATCTCTACCTTAATATCAGCGGTAGAATTGGAAAGATAGACAGGTACGGTAACTATCATATGATAGCTTGTATACCCATTGGGCTTAGGGTTGGCGATATAATCCTTTATCATAAGAACCTTTATGTCGCTAAGCTTGGATATCAAATCTGCTATTCGGTAAATATCTGATGTAAAAGAACATATAATCCTAATTCCCGCTACATCATTAACATGGTTAATTATATTATCAACATTGAGTTCCTTTCCATAGCGTCTTAATTTCTTTGCAATGCTCTGTGGAGTTTTTAGTCTGGAAGTAATATGCTCAATAGGATTATACTGATGAGCTAACTTAAATTCGTTATTCAGTATCTCCAGCTTTGTGTTAATTTCCTTTAATGCTGCATCATATAGCATTAATGCCTGACTCCACTCCTCTGCCTCAATATATAGCATAGGTAGATTCAATTCAATCACAACCTTTGCATATGTGTAATTATAACACAAATTTTTTTATTATTTAATCTATCTAACAAGGTCAGTATAACATATAATTATGAACAAACCTTGAAGATTTAAAATCTTAATCAAAAATTAATAAATAAATTTAATTTCTTTGTTGATTTTTTCTGAATGTTTTTATTAGTTAAAAAATTATTAATTTATTTGTTGACAATATTATTACTTCTAGATATAATGTTGGAAGACTATTACAGAAAGTGAGGTTAAACATATGAAGTTATATATTACTAGAAATCAAATCGGTATAAATCATGCTAACGCTATAGCTATGTCTTTATGTGGAAATACCTCATGGATCTGTAAGAATCNTGTTCGTATATAGTTGACCTAACCCTTTTGCTGCCTTTAGGATAGGATTAACTATAAATAGAATCGAATTTTGCATGTTTGCCGTGGTATTTCTACCACGGCTTATTTTATTGTAATAGACATTGCTCTAATCAGCCTATAAATAATTATATAGAGCAAGCTTAACAATAATAAGTAAAACATAAAAATTCCGATTAACGAATGTATTGCATCTAGGGAATGCAGAAATGGAGGAGTAATGAATAAATTGTCATATTATTTAAAGAAGTATTGGTATGCATATGCTTTTGCGCTTCTTTGTACTGTGGTTGCCGTAATTATGGATATGGTTTCACCACAGATCACCAAGCGTATTATAGATCAGGTAATAGTTGGTGGTGAAGTAGGCCTACTTCCCTCTCTATTATTAATGATACTATTAATTGGCTTTGGCAGAGCTATATTTGCATATCTAAAGGAGCTGGTCTTCGACACAGTCAGCTCAAAGATAGCCTCAAAACTGAGAAAAAGGCTATTTAACCATATACAGGGCCTGTCAATAAGCTTTTTTGATGGAAACAATACGGGGGAACTGATGTCCCGAGTAAAGGATGACGTAGATCGAATCTGGGCTGCTGCTGGTTATGTCAGTATGCTTATCTTCGAAGTTGTCATTCATACAGGTATTGCTCTGTTCTTTATGTATCGCTTAAGTACTAGCCTGGCGATTATACCCACAATTGTACTACCTATTGTGGCAGGGCTCGCCATATTGATGGAACATAAGCTAGGGAAAATATATGAAAAAATTAGTGAACAAAATGCGAAATTAAATACAGTAGCCCAGGAGAACCTGGCAGGTGTTCGAACTGTTAAATCCTTNGCAAGAGAAAAATTTGAGATAAAGAAGTTTTTATCCCATAACAAGCAGTATTATGAATTAAATATGAAGCAATCTAAGGTATTTATAAAACTCTATCCTTATTTTCAACTAATCACCAAGCTCCTTCCAATGATTGTAATATTCTTTGGTGGGCGGCAAGTAATTAATGGAGAAATTTCACTTGGTACCTTAGGTGCCTTCACTGAATACTCTATGAACATTGTATGGCCTATGGAAATGCTAGGTTGGCTATCAAACGATCTAGCGGCGGCATTTGCTTCATATAAGAGGATAAAGAAGATATTTGCCGAGGAACCTGTAATTATCGAACAGGAGAATCCAGTAGTCTTGGAAGAAGTAAAGGGTAGTATAGACTTTGAAAATGTTTCTCTATCCATTAACGGTAATAATATTCTTACAGATATAAGCTTTAGCTTACCTGCTGGTAAAACTATTGGCATAATGGGGGCAACAGGTACAGGTAAGTCCTCTATTATTAATATATTACAGAGGTTTTATGATGTAACCAAGGGCGAAATTCGTATAGACGGTGTAAATATTAATGAGCTGTCCCTGAAGCAGCTAAGAGGAAGTATCTCTCTAGTAATGCAGGATGTTTTCCTCTTCTCTGATACAATAAACGAAAATGTAAAATTGGGAAATAGAGATAGAATAAAGCAGGATGAAATTATTGAAGCTGCAAATCTTTCTCAAGCCAGTGAATTTATCGATAAGATGGATGAAGGCTATGATACAATTATTGGCGAACGAGGAGTAGGCCTGTCCGGCGGACAAAAGCAAAGAATTAGCATTGCTAGAGCACTGGCTAAGAANGCACCAATCCTTGTACTAGATGATTCTACATCAGCCCTAGATATGGAGACAGAGCATATGATTCAAAAGGCTCTCACACAGATAGATGCCACCAAGATNATTATAGCCCATAGAATCTCTGCTGTAAGAAACGCCGATGAAATAATAATATTAGAAGACGGGAAAATAACCGAACGAGGAACCCATGAAACTCTTCTAGAGGAAAAGGGATACTACTATCAGACCTATCTGGCTCAGTATGGAGATTATATATCTTCTGACATCCTGGCTCGTACTGGCTCTGATGATAGGGAGGTGACTATATGTCAATAAATGCAATCAAAGATGATGAGCAAATGAGCTCAGTCAGTAAAAAAACAACTATGATACGCCTGTTTCGATATCTTTTAGCATATCGAACAACCATAGCAATTGTTATTTTGATAATGCTGGCAACAGTAGCAATCTCAATTATTAATCCACTATTAATTGAACGGGCAATTGACGTTCATATAGCCAACCGAGATCTAGAAAGCTTGATTAAAATCATAGGTCTGGCCTTAGCAATAAATATTATATTTATTCTCTTAATAAAATTAAGAATGTATTTGATGGCAAAAATGTCAAACGATGTTCTCTTAAAAATAAGACAGGAGCTATATACACATATACAGAACCTAAGCTTTAACTTTTTTGATAGCAGACCTACAGGTAAGATACTGGCAAGAATTATAGGAGATGTCAATTCATTAAAGGATGTGCTATCCGATAGCGTTACCACATTAATTCCTGACTTTGTTACCATAAGCGCTGTAGTGGTTATCATGCTTATAAAAAACTGGCGACTGGCCCTGGCTTCCTTAATAAGCCTGCCCCTTATGCTTGCTGGCCTATGGTTCATCGAAACAAGGTCTCACCTAAGATGGCGTATTCATAGAAAGAAAGGTTCCAATCTTAACGCCTTTATCCACGAGGACCTTTCAGGTATGAGGATTATTCAAAGCTATACAGCTGAAGATGAGACAGAAGCAGACTTTGATATACTTCTTAAGGAGCATAGAGGTTCATTTATGAATGCAATTGTTATAAATGATGCCTTCTTCTCAGTAGTAGATATAAGCTGGGGTCTTGGTACAATTGCTATGTACTATGTAGCAATTAAGGTTATGGGTATAGGTGTGGACAATGTGGGTACCTTAATATCTTTTGGTATGTATATAGGTATGTTCTGGCGTCCCATAATGAACTTAAGTAACTTTTATAATAAGCTTATAACTAATATATCCGGTGCTGAACGTATATTTGATATTTTAGATACTAAGCCAGAGATAGCTGATTCATCAAATGTAATTGATATGCCCGTNATCAATGGTGAAGTAACCTTCGAACATGTATCATTTGCCTATGATAAGGATACTAAAGTTTTAAACGATGTAAGCTTTAAGGTAAAGCCAGGTGAAACTATCGCCCTTGTGGGACCTACAGGAGCAGGAAAAACCACAATAGTCAACCTAATTAGCAGATTTTATGATGTTCAAGAGGGTAATGTATATATTGATGGTAAAAATGTTAAGGATGTATCCATAGAAAGTCTAAGAATGCAGATGGGAATTATGACACAGGATAACTTCCTCTTCTCCGGTACGGTTAAAGATAACATACGATACGGTAAGCTAGATGCTAGCGATGAGGAAATTATTGAGGCAGCAAAGGCTGTTAATGCTCATGACTTTATTATGAAGCTGAAAAAAGGATATGATACTGAGCTTAAAGAAAGAGGCAGCGGGCTCTCTATCGGCCAAAGACAGCTCCTAGCTTTTGCTAGAACCATGGTTTCCATGCCTAAGATANTAATACTTGATGAGGCAACCTCAAGCATTGATACTCACACAGAGCTATTAGTTCAAGAAGGTATTGAGGCCTTATTAAAAGGGCGTACATCTTTCGTAATTGCCCATCGCTTATCCACAATAAGTAAAGCCGATAGGATCTTTGTTATCGATCAAGGAAAGATATTAGAAGAAGGTAGCTCTGATGAGCTCCTTGCTAAGAAGGGCTTATATTACGATCTTTATATGGCACAATTTAAAAACATCTAAAAAATAAGGGACTATTGCAAGCACATTGCTCTAGCCCCTTATTTATACTTTGTCATAATTACCCCACTCAAATAAAGTGGGGACTTCTTTATCTTAATATTTAAATCTTCTGTTAGGTATGGTTACAATAAAGCTAGTTCCCTTTGTAAATTGTGAACGCACCTTGATTTTTCCAGTGTGAGCTAAAATAATTAGCTTAGCCAAGGATAAGCCCAGTCCATGTCCGCTAATGTTTTGGCATCTTGCATGATCCGATCTATAGAAGCGATCAAATATATGTTCTAGATCATTAGCAGTCATGCCTATACCGGTATCTTGGACCGTAATAACACAATCTCCATTTTGATTCTGGCATAATATATTTATTTCATCTCCAACCTTAGAATATTTAACCGCATTATCAATAAATATACGAACCGCCTGTTTTAAGGCCTGTTTATCCCCATACACAGTTACATCCTCCAGGATAGGGCTATTTATAATACGATCTGGTGCAAGCAGCCTAGTCTCCTTAATCATATCTTCTACCATAGGCCTAATATTAAACCATTTCTTATTAAGCTTTAAGGTCTTCTTATCATGTCTAGACAAGAATAGAAGCTTTTCTACTAGATCCTGCATGCCACGGGCTTCATTTTGAATTGCTTCTATAGATTCGTCTAAAACCTCTTCGTTAGTAGAACCCCAACGATCTAACATATTGGCATATCCTTGTATTACGGCAATAGGTGTGCGAAGCTCATGGGATGCGTCAGATACAAATTGCTTTTGACTTTCATAGGAAGTCTCTAATCTGTCTAGCATCTGGTTAATAACATTTGCCAAATCCTTTAATTCATTTTGTGTACCAGCCACATTCAATCTTTCACTATGTAGATTGTGGGCTGTAAGTCTATTTGCTGTTGCTGACATAATACTTATAGGCTCAAATAGCTTCTCGTCTCTTTTTCTTCCCTTTCTAATAATCATAACAATTACAATTAGGTAGAGAATAACCAGCTTCCATAGCATAGATAAAAATCTTCGATAACTTCTTGTTAAGTCGTATTGAAATGTTGTCCTATAATTAGTATCAGCAACTGAAAACTCCATTTCCTCATTTATTACTAAAATGTGATTCTCACTTTTTCTGTCAAAGTGAATTCCGTGAAAGAATGCCTTATCCGAAGTCGGACGATATGCTATGTCATTATAAACCTCTTTACCAGTATCAGTATTTACAATGAGCATAGAAAGATCCTTCATATAATAAGGGTTTATATAAACACTTCCATTTGATTCAATTATAGAGCTGACTATATCATCTGCCATATCAGAAAAATTGTCCTTTTCTGCATACATATATATAACAAAAATTCCGCTTAAAATTATAAGGCCATGGGTTAAAAGTAGCTTCAGGTATCCCATAGATATTCTAAGTAATATAGATAACCTGAGATTACTCATCCACACTAGTCTTTTCTCCCGAATTGGAAGAATAACTTTAATCGAAATCTTTCGTATAGCCTCTAAGAATTTATCCCAGCTCATATTATCTCCTCGTCATTTCTTAAAGCATGTTAACCTTAAGACTTATCCTTTATTATATAACCAACACCACGAACAGTTGAAATCAAGTGTATATTGTACTTCTCATCAATCTTCTGTCTCAAATATCTAATATATACATCAACTACATTTGTATCTCCAAAATACTCATAATCCCATACATGGTTAAGTAGCTGTTCTCTACTTAGTACAATGTTTTTATTTCTGATCATATATTCTAAAAGCTCATATTCCTTCTTAGTAAGAGTAAGCTCTTCATCATTATAATAAGCACTTCTACTAGCAGTGTTCAGTCTCAAATTACCTATCACTAAATTCTCAAGCTTTGGCTCTTTTGCATTTTTCTTTCTATTAAGGGCAACCCGGATTCTAGCAAGTAATTCTTCAATGGCAAAGGGTTTTGTCATATAGTCATCAGCACCGGTATCAAGCCCCGCCACCTTATCGGACACGTCGTCCTTTGCTGTAAGCATTATAATGGGAATCTGGGATTCTAAGCGAATTCTACGACACACCTCTATTCCATTTAAGCCTGGAAGCATAATATCCAGTATGACAAGGTCAACCTTCTCATTTAGAGCCTTCTCCAAGCCCAGCCTACCTTCTCCTGCTAATAGTACCTCGTATCCTTCATGCCTTAGTTCGAGCTCTAAGAATCTAGCAATTTTAAGTTCATCTTCAATAATTAAAATTCTGGCCATTTTGATCTTTCCCTCCCTTTTTCATATATGACAGCAAAAATCACACCTGTCCTATAAGCAGCTTTCTATGAGACTATTGTATATACTGCAAGTAATAATTTCAACTCATCTATATTAGAATTCCATTAGAAATGCAAAAGAAGGCCAAGATAGGACTTCTTTCCCTTTCCTGGCCTTCCTTAAAAGTTATACAATAGTATATTTATATATAGTAATGATTTCTACGACCTCTTACTTTAATGTGGATTTTACTGCCTTTACTACATTATCAACTGTAAATCCAAATTTCTCAAAGAGAATATTGGCAGGTGCAGAAGCGCCGAAGCTATTCATAGCAACTATAGCACCATCTAATCCAACGTATTTATCCCATCCAAAATAGGATAATGCTTCTACTGCTACCCTTGCTCTTACACTCTTAGGTAGTACACTTTCCTTGTATTCATCAGACTGCTGTTCGAACACATCCATAGAAGGCATACTTACAACTCTTACATCTATACCTTCCTTTGATAGTTCTTCCTGAGCAGCTATTCCAAGCTGTACCTCAGAACCAGTTCCAATAATGATTGCATCAGGTACTTCTTTCTTAGAATCTGAAATTACATATGCTCCCTTTAAAGCATCCTTAGAGGATCCTTTAAGCTGTGGTAGATTCTGACGAGACAGAACAAGTGCTGTTGGGGTCTTGGTAGAAGTAATAGCATAATACCAAGCAGCTATACACTCAGTAGCATCTGCCGGACGATATACAGTAAAGTTTGGCATAGCACGAAGCATAGCTAATTGCTCGATAGGCTCATGGGTGGGTCCATCTTCACCAACACCAATACTGTCATGTGTTAATACATAGGTTAAAGGTATCTCCATAAGGGCAGCTAATCTTGCCATAGGCTTTAGATAATCACTGAACACAAAGAATGTAGAAACATAGGGCTTTAATCCACCATGTAGAGCCATTCCATTACCGATTCCTGCCATGGCCAACTCTCTAACTCCAAAATGCAGATTACGTCCACCATAGTTATCTTTTGAGAAAGATCCTTCATCCTTCATAAAAGTCTTAGTTGAAGGAGCTAAGTCCGCACTTCCTCCAACAAAGTTAGGTAGATGATCCTTTATTCTGTTTATAACCTGACCAGAAAGATTTCTTGTGGCATCTGCCTTATCATCATAAGCCCAGAACTCTTCATTGTCTATCAAATGCTTTGCTGCATTTTCATCATGATACTGTTCCCATAGCTTCTTCATCTCTGGATACTCTTTGCTATAGCTATCAAACAGCTTATTCCATGCGTCTTCAACTTCAGCATTCTTCTTAGCAATGGACTTGTAATTCTCATATATTTCTTCTGGAACCTCAAATGCAGTCTCACTAGTCCAGCCGAGCTTTTCTCTTAAGGATTTGATATTGTCAACACCTAAAGGCTCTCCGTGAGCACTTGCCATTCCCTCTTTAGGGCTACCATATCCTATTTTGGTCTTAATAGTGATCATTGAAGGTCTAGTTAGGTCTGCTTTAGCAGCCTCGATTGCAGCACCGATTTCCTCAAGATTATTACCATCTTCAACTACTAAGGTCTGGAAGCCAAATGCTTCAAATTTCTTCTTTACATCCTCAGTAAATGCGATATCGGTATCACCCTCTATAGTTATCTTATTGGAATCATATAACACAATTAACTTACCTAATCCTAAGGTTCCAGCCAAAGACATAGCCTCAGAAGTAATTCCTTCCATCATACAGCCGTCGCCACCAAGAACATAGGTATAGTGGTCTACTACTGGATAACCTTCTTTATTAAATTTAGCTGCAAGATGAGCCTCTGACATAGCCATACCTACTGCCATTGCCATACCTGCTCCAAGAGGTCCAGTTGTAGCCTCAACACCCACAGTATGTCCATACTCAGGATGACCAGGTGTTAGGGAACCATCCTGTCTAAACTGAGATAGATCCTCTGATGTAAGACCATAACCAAATAAATGTAATAGTGAATATAACAGCATAGATCCGTGACCACCGGATAGAACAAACCTATCTCTGTTAGGCCATTTTGGATTTGCTGGATTATGCTTCATATGTTTTGCCCATAATTCATAGGCCATTGCTGCAGCTCCAAGGGGAAGTCCCGGATGTCCAGAATTGGCTTTTTGAACGCCGTCTGCAGATAAAACTCTGATAGCATTTACTGACATATTGTCTATGTTGCTCATTATATTTCCTCCTTTAAACATAAATGTTCTTTTAAAAAACCATTGTTAATACTATAACGCATATACTAGTAAATATACTATAAAAAGGGTTTCATGGCAACTATCAAATGAAACACTGTTTTATATTTTTTCAAATATTTTATACCTTATTCCTTAAATTTCCCCTTAGTTTAAATTTATCTTACATATCTCTCCTGAGATGCATATAGAGTGAATATAATAGCTGGTACTAATACCAATTGAATAAGAATGCCCGGAATAGCAGTCAAGGCTGAACCAAATACCGTGAGTGGGGCAGGGACAGTCATAGCAAATACTCTTGCCATAATAAATAAAGCCAATGCATTTATTAGTCTACCCAGTATCATTGAAACAATCAAACTTATATAAACCCTAAAGGACCGACGCATTCTCTTTATATTATTTTTCTGTAATAGATACATCGTTAAACCTGCAAAAAATCCATAGGCAGCCAATTCTATAGCCATAATTAAATTATGTGGAAACATAGGTAGTCCAAAGATAGAATTTATCAATGGTGTTATAAAGCCAATTATGGCTCCGTAAGATGCTCCAAGATAAATACCTGCTATAAACACACCAAGGTGCATTGGCAATAGTACCTTACCTATCTCCCCTGTCCCAAATATATGGAACATTCTAGGTATGATTATTCCAATAGCAAGTAAAAGTCCCCCTATAGTTAGTCGATATACATTGTTTTTTCTTTCTGTGTTCATTATATTTCCCTTCCTAGAAGCTATTTTTTTTATTACAGTTTACTAAACACTTCTCCTAGCCCTGCTTGTATAAGCAAATCTGCTTCTTTATCATAGGGCGTTACAGATTTATTAACTAAGGCCATTTTATTACCACTGTAGTAGCTAATAAGTCCTGCTGCTGGATAGACACTAAGAGATGTACCCCCAACTATTAATAGCTCTGCCTTTCTAATAGCATTAATGGCCCTAGATACTGTTGAATCATCTAGTCCTTCCTCATATAGAACAACATCAGGCTTAATAATACCACCACACTCACATAGTGGTATCTTGTCTGCTTGCTTAATCCTGTCTATTGTATAAAAACATTTACAAGTCATGCAATAATTACGTAATACAGAACCATGAAGCTCAAGAACATTTTTGCTTCCTGCCTGCTGATGAAGCCCGTCTATATTCTGAGTTATAAGGGCCTTAAGCCTTCCCTTATCTTCAAGCTCCGCCAATTTAAGGTGAGTAATATTAGGCTTAACATTATCATATATCATCTTTTCCCTATAAAAACTATAGAACATCTCTGTATTCCTAACAAAGAAACTATGGCTTAATATTGTTTCAGGGGGGTAATCAAACTTCAGATGATATAGACCATCAACACTACGAAAATCGGGTATCCCACTTTCTGTTGAGACACCAGCTCCTCCAAAAAACACAATATTGCTGCTCTCAGATATCCATTGTTTAAGTACGTTGATTTTCTTCTCTAACATTTCTCCTCCTAGGATATTTTAAGTGATACCTAGCCAACTCGGCCACAAATTCCACATTAAACTTATAATATCATTGCCTTATCCACACATTAATAATAGTAACCCCCATATGTTCTTATGTCAATTATTAAGGCTAAGGTAGAAGAAAGAGCTTTTTTATGTAATAGACAAAATTTACACTATATAAAAAAACGACCTAGAAAAAGGCCGTTATTATGAGACATCGGGGACTCGAACCCCGGACAGCTTGATTAAAAGTCAAGTGCTCTACCACCTGAGCTAATGTCCCCTACTTTTTAAAATAAGAAAATGCCCAGAGCCGGAATCGAACCAGCGACACGAGGATTTTCAGTCCTCTGCTCTACCAACTGAGCTATCTGGGCATGGTATACTTCGTTCAAAAGAAAGTGTATGTCTTCCATACCTTTCTTGTAGAGCAAAATTAGTAGCGGGGGTAGGATTTGAACCTACGACCTTCGGGTTATGAGCCCGACGAGCTTCCAGACTGCTCCACCCCGCGGCACTATTATTTTTCTCTTAATACAAGAGACAAATCTCTATATGGCTAAAGCCAAATGGATGGAGAAGGATTCGAACCTTCGAAAGCGTCGCTAACAGATTTACAGTCTGCCCCCTTTGGCCACTTGGGTACCCATCCATATTAATAGCAAATAAATTATTGCTTAAAGCCGATGATCGGACTCGAACCGATAACCTGCTGATTACAAGTCAGCTGCTCTGCCAATTGAGCCACATCGGCATTTCATTTTAAAATCAATGGGACCTATAGGGCTCGAACCTATGACCCCCTGCTTGTAAGGCAGGTGCTCTCCCAGCTGAGCTAAGATCCCTTGGGATTATTATGTACTATATCATATATTTCATTCCTTGAAATATATGTATCTTGTCACATAATATAAATTTATATAACAATTAATTTTAATTGTAAAACGACCCAGAAGGGACTCGAACCCTCGACCTCCGCCGTGACAGGGCGGCGCTCTAACCAACTGAGCCACTGGGCCAACTAAGCACACTTTCTACACACAGAAATTTATCCATCCATAACTTTGTATCAAACCTTTTTAGGTCAAGCCCTCGACCTATTAGTAACAGTCAGCTCCATACATTACTGCACTTCCACCTCTGTCCTATCTACCTTGTCGTCTTCAAGGGGTCTTACTTGCTTAATGCAATGGGATATCTTATCTTGAGGGGGGCTTCACGCTTAGATGCCTTCAGCGTTTATCCCGTCCAAACTTGGCTACTCGGCTATGCACTTGGTAGTACAACCGATACACCAGTGGTTCGTCCAACCCGGTCCTCTCGTACTAAGGTCAGCTCCTCTCAAATATCCT
>JGI24710J26742_10001270_pt1 | contig 23369 bp, 22 predicted proteins | sample BioPla2DNA2_FD_26742 | JGI IMG/M metagenome (IMG submission 26742) | reverse complement strand
GACTACCTTATGTTTGCCGATGTAGACTGCCGCAACAAGGAAGTTATGGACGAGCTTATTAAATGGGGCGAATGGTTTTTAAAGGAAACCGATGTAGACGGCATGCGCATGGACGCTATAAAGCATATAGATTCCGCATTCATGGGCGCTTTCGTGCGGCAGATGCGCCTGTTCTCAGACAAGCCCCTATACTTTGTCGGGGAATACTGGTCCAGAGATACTAAAGAGCTTGCAGATTATATAGAAAGTACCCGCGATGTACTCGCCCTGTTTGATGTGCCTCTGCACTTTAACTTTTACAAGGCATCAAAGGAGGGCTCGGCATACGATTTAAGAACTATACTTGACGGTTCTCTATTAAACCTAGACCCTATAAACACAGCTACATTCGTAGACAACCACGATTCCCAGCCCGGACAATCCCTTTTTAGCTTCGTTGATAGATGGTTTAAACCCCACGCCTACTCAATAATACTGCTAAGACAGGACGGCTACCCTTGCCTGTTCTACGGCGATTACTACGGCATAGGCGGCGAACACTCCATAGAGGGCATGAAGCAGGAGCTTGACCCCCTGCTTGCAGCAAGGAAACACTGCGCATACGGCGAGCAGGTGGATAACTTTAAAAGCCCCAACCTTATAGGCTGGACTAGGCAGGGCGACAGCAAACACTATGGAAGCGGCGTTGCGGTAGTAATGAGCAATGCTTCAAGCGGAGCATTGGAACTAAACCTTGGTAAGCACAACGCAAATAAGCTGTTTTTTGATATTACTGGCAACACAAAAGGCTCTATTAAGCTAAACAGCGAAGGCGTAGCCCACTTCCCATGCGCCCCCGGGAAACTTAGTGTATTTATAAGACAAGACGCGCCCGTGCCTAGGAAGTTTAAGGTGTTTTGATAAGGTGGCATAACTACTAAAAACAGTATAATTAACCCCGTATATGGAATGTGCGGGAGGTTATGTGTGTATTTTTCATACTAACGCACCTATTAAAAAATGGCAGTCTTCGTTGACAGTATTTAGCTTTTTATCTATAATCAAGCTAAAGAAATTAATTTGAAAGGAAGTAATGCTATGAAAAAACTATTAACAACCCTACTTGTTATTGCCATGCTGCTTGGCACAGTATCGGTGCTGGCTCAAGGCGGAAAAAGCCTTACTGTCTGGATACCGCAGTATCAGTTCGGCGACGGTATTCCGGATATCGACTTTTGGAACCAACAGTTCGAGGATTTCCGCAAAGAGAATGACTGCGAGGTCAATATTGAAATCCTGCCTTGGGGGGATTACAACACCACTATATATACGGGGCTTTTAAACAACGATGGCCCTGATGTGGTTTATGTAACCGACTTCTACGATCTTGTTAAAAATGACCTTCTTCTGGGGCTTGACAGCTTTATGACTGAAGAAGAGATTGACAACTACCTGCTTTGGGAGCTTGCGCCCAAAAATGAAGAGGGCGAGCGCTGCACAATACCCATGAACGACGGCGCGGTGCTTATGTTCTACAACAAAGATATACTTGAGGAAGCGAGCATTGAAGAATTACCCGTAACTTGGGACGAATTTATCGACGCTTGCGTAACCATAAAGGAAAAGACGGATAAAATCCCCTTCCTGCAAAACTGGGGCGCAACCACCGGCACAAGCGCACTTATGACCAGCTTCTGGCCTTATTATTTCCAAGCGGGCGGTGAAGTTGTTGATGAGAACGGCGAAGTTGCAATCAACAACGAAGCAGGTCTTAAAACGCTTGAATTCCTATATAGCTTCTACGAAAAAGGCATATTTGACGACACCATAACCTCTGAAACGGCAATGCAGGACCGCTTCACGGAGAATGTGCTTGCATTTATGGCAGTAGGCGATTCTACAGGTATTAATTCCGCAAAGAAGAACAACATAAACTTCGGCTACTTCTTCAGCCTTAAAGGTCCTGCAGGTTATGGCAGCCGCACCGCGACGGACTCTTTCGCCGTTGCTAAAAAGGCGGAGGAGCGCGGTAATGCGGAGCTTGCTGTAAAAGCGCTTAAGCTTATAGTATCAGGCAAAGTAATGGACGCATTCCACGAAAACCTGTACTCTCTACCCCGCTTTACCAAAGACTCTAAATACGTAAAAGATGCCGAGCTTGATGCCATGTATACAGAGTATAACGACAAAATGAAAATTGTAAGCGAATTTGAAGGCAAACCCTCATTTGAAAAAGAGCTGCAATCCAACATACAGCTCATGTTCATGGGCGACCTTAGCCCCCAAGAAGTGCTCGACGAAACATTTGCATACTACGAGGATCAGATTAAACAATAATACTTTTCACAGACCCGACGGTTTTATTGCCGTCGGGTTTGTTTCTTTTTTTATTGCTTATTAAGGCGGTTTTTAAAGGAGTCGGCTGATGACAAAAAACAGCGTTTATACAAGAAAAGGTCTTACCCGCATGCGCAAACAGGCGGCAATAGGTATGGGGTATATTCTTCCAAGTTTCATACTGATGCTTACTTTTAATATTATACCTATATTTATGTCGCTATATTATTCTTTCACCAAATATTCAATGGCAAAACCGCCTGAATGGATAGGGCTTGAAAACTATCAGAAACTTCTGACGAACAAAACATTGATAGCCGCTGTCGGAAACACGGTGCGCTACACGCTTATGACCGTTCCGCTGCAAACCGTGCTTGCGCTGCTTATAGCCGCGTTTATAGCTGATAAACTTCAAAACCGTTACGGTTCATTTTTACGCAGCGTAATATTTGTGCCGGTAATAATATCCCTTATAGCTTCAGCTTCAATATGGAACCTTCTTTACGATGCAAATGACGGGCTTATAAACCAGCTTCTTGTACTGCTTGGAGCTCAAAAAGTAAACTTCCTAGGCGGCAGGGATACTGCGCTCCCCTCGGTAGCCGCGGTTGCTGTGTGGAAATCCACAGGCTACTACATGGTAATATACTACGCAGGCATTATGAATGTATCTCAAGAAGTAAAAGAGGCAGCCATTGTAGACGGCGCGCGCCCATGGCAGCGTTTTTTATACATTACCCTGCCTATATTAAAGCCCATAACATATATGGTAGTAACCCTTGGTATTATTGGTTCTTTCCAAGTGTTTGACCTTGTATATAAGATGACGGGCGGAGGCCCGGGGAGAGCCACCTATACCGTAGCGTTTATGATATACAGCTACGCTTTCCAAGACAAGCGCATAGGTTACGCAAGCGCACTTGCTGTAATGCTGCTTTGCGTTATACTGCTGGTGCACCTTGTACAGACGCTTGTGTTTAATGAAAAGGAGCGGGCATGAAACAAAAAAAATGGTCAGTAATATCGGTAACAGGGGTAATTCTGGTAACGCTTTTTGCAATACTCTGCGTAGTTCCGCTTATATATATGGTGCTTGTATCCTTTACGGACAGCGACTCACTATATATTAAACTTAGCGATATTAAGCTCAATTTCTATAACTATGAATACGCTATAACAAAGCGCAACTTTGGGCGCGCCCTTTGGAACAGTATAGTGGTTACTGTAGGTTCATGCCTGCTGGTTGATATAGTATCATCTATGGCGGCATACGGTTTTGAAAAAAAGCCCGTTCCTTTTAAAGAGCCTATTTTTCAGGGTTATCTTGCAACTATGATGATACCGGGGCAAGTGCTTTTAATACCCATGTTTGTTATGGTAAACCGCTTTGCTCTAACCAACACATATTCAGCGCTTATCCTGCCTATGATTGGAGCTTTCGGCATATTTTTAATGCGGCAATTTATGGTGGCGGTTCCGGATGAATTGCTTGAAGCGGCAGAGATTGACGGCTGCGGCGAAATACGCCGCTTTATAACCATAGTATTGCCGCTTGTTCAGCCTGCGCTAGTTACGCTTACTATATTTACATTCAACGCCGCTTGGAACAATTTCCTCTGGCCGCTTATAGTAAATACCAAAAGCGAAATGCATGTGCTTACCATAAGCATGGCTACGCTCTCATCTAACTATTATATAAACTACGGCATGGTTATGGCGGGAGCTACGCTTACATTTATATTCCCCTTTACGCTATATATATTCCTGCAAAAACAGTTTGTAGAAGGCATAGCTCTTGGCGGGGTTAAGGGATAGCCCTAAAAAAACAATTAATTTTAACAAACCGGAATGTATTTCACTCCGGCTTGTTTTTGTGTGTTTTTATCTGGCTGCATTATTCCCCCGCAAGCTCATATATAAGCTTAAGTACTTTTTCTGTGCCGTTTGATAGGGGAGAAGATTTAAGCGCTTCTACAAGAGAATCCTTTTTTTCTATTAATTCATTTAGCTTTTGTATAAGGCTATCACGGTTTAGGTTTTCCTGTTCAAGAAGCAGCGCCATGCCCCTCTCCTCATAGCTTTTGGCGTTTTGTATCTGATCGCCTCGGCTTGCGCCAAGCGGAAGGGGAATTAGCAGCATAGGTTTATACAGCGCATGGAATTCAACCAGCGCATTTGCGCCTGCTCTGCTTAGCACAAAATCCGCGCAGGCTAGCGCGTGGGGCAAATCGCCCGAGAGAAATTCCGTCTGATAGTAGCCTTCTACATTTATACTTTCATCTATATTGCCCTTGCCGCATAAATGGAACACATCAAACCTTTGTGTTATTTCGTCTATCGCTTCTCTTAGCGCCTCATTTATAGCCCTTGCGCCTTGGCTGCCACCCATAATAAGAAGCACGGGTTTATCGCCAGAAAAGCCTGCAATTTTAAGCCCTTTTTCTCTATCTCCATTAAATAATTCTTCCCGAAGAGGTGTGCCTGTAAGCACAGCTTTTTTGCCCATGCGCTTAGCGCACTCGGGAAAGTTTGTGCATACATATCTTGCGTAGCGCATACAAAGGCGGTTGGCAAGCCCCGGGCTTATATCACTCTCGTGCAGTATTGTGGGTATTTTTAGTTTATCCGCAGCCCATACAACCGGCACTGAAACATAGCCCCCCTTGCTGAATAGCACATCGGGCTTTATTTTTTTAAGAAGTAGTAGGCTTTGCATAGCCCCTGCTATAACACGGAAAGGGTCGCTTATATTTTGTATATCTACATAGCGCCTTAATTTACCCGTTGATACAGCATGATAATTGAGCGGCATATTTTTAAGCATATCCCTTTCTATGCCCAGTTTTGAGCCTATATAGTGTATATTGTAGCCTTTTTCTATTAAATGCGGTATAAGTGCGACATTGGGCGACACATGCCCCGCCGTTCCGCCGCCTGTAAGCACTATTGTTTTGCCCACGCAAATCCCCCCTAGCTTAATTCTTTCCTGCGCTCCGCGTATGCGCTAACAAGCTGACCCCCGCCAACCATTAAAAAGGCAAAGCCCAGCATAACAGTACACATTGCGTTTACCTTGGGCGTAACACCCACCTTTACGGATGAATATATTTTAAGCGGCAAAGTAGTAGTTTCAGCGCCCGACACGAAAAAGCTTATAACAAAATCGTCCATGCTCATGGCAAACGCAAGGAGTGAGCCTGAAAGTATTGCAGGCGCAACAAGAGGCAGGGTTACGGTGATTATCGCCTTAAACGGGCTTGCGCCTAAGTCCCTCGCGGCTTCAACAAGCGAGGGGTCAAGCGTTATTAGCCTGCTTTTTACAGTTACCAATATATACGGCACGCAAAAAGTTATGTGCGATAAAATTAAAGTGGTTTTGCCAAAAGGCAGCTTAAATAGGCGGAACAACGCCATTAAGGATATGCCCATAATAAGTTCGGGTATCATCATAGGCAGCATGGCAAGCTGTTCCCCCGCGCCTATTGCTTTATATGTAATTTTTGACGCTAGGGATTTACCCACCTTGCGCCTTACCATGCCTATTGCGCCAAGTATTGCAAGCACTCCCGCTATAAATACGCTCCAAAGCGCCACTTCAAGCGAGGATTTAAGCTGTGTGCCAAAGCCCGTTACGGGGCTCAATAAATCCTTATACCAATATGTGGAAAAACCGGTAAAGCTCATGCTTGCGGTTCTGCCGGTATTCGCGTTGAACGAAAACAATACTACTACAAGTATTGGCAGGTACAGCAGCAGCATAGTAAATGTTATGTATAATTTTGAAAGCGGAGTGTTTTTCTTCATATAATCACCTAGTACACCATGCTCTCAGCTTCGCCGCCCTGCCTTCTATATATAAACAGCACTATGGCGGTCATAATAAGCAGCACCACGCTAAGCGCAGCTGCAAATGGCATATCGTGGCTTTTTAAAAGCTCATTTTGTATTAGATTGCCCCACAGCATGGTGTTTGAGCCGCCGAGTAAATCGCTTATAAAAAACAGACCAACGCTGGGTATAAATGTAAGCACAAGCCCTGCCATAATGCCGGCAGATGTCATGGGTATGGTAACTGTAATAAAAGCTTTAAGCGGGCTTGCGCCTAAATCCCTAGATGCTTCTACCATGCTCCAGTCTATCCTTTCAACGCTAGAATATACCGGCAGCACGAAAAAAGGCAACATGCAGTATACCATGCCTATTAGAACAGCCCCCTCTGTATATAGTAGTTTCAGCGGTCTTTCTATAATACCAATGCTTTTAAGCAGGGTATTTATAGGTCCGTTTGCGTAGAATAGTATCTTCCAACCATATATGCGTATCAGCGCATTAGTCCAAAACGGAGCTATAAGCATTACAAGCAGCCATACCCTTTTTTTAGGGCTTGCCTTTGATATAAAATAAGCAAATGGATAGCCTACAAAAGCGCTTATTAGTGTTGTAAAAAACGCCAACCTTAAGCTTAATAGAAGGCTGCTTATATATTGCTTTTCACGGAGCTTAATATAGTTATCAAGCGTTAAAGGCGGGGAATACGAAAAGCCCTCCCCCTTTGTAAGCAGGCTCAAGCCTATTATATATAGTAGAGATAGCCCTACAAACGCCGCCGCCCAAAGCCCCATGGGTATGGCAAGCAGTTGTTTTTTATCGTTCTTTTCTATCATAGCGCTTGTTCCCTATCGTCTATAACTACTGTTGCCTTATCTATATCCCACCATACGCACACGGTTTCGCCTTGGTTTACCTTTTCTTCCTGCTCGGTTGTGTGGCGGGAAATTACCGTCTGCCCTGTGCTTAATTCTAAAATAGATGTTCTATCGCTGCCTGTATAATGCGTGGCTACAAGTTTGCCGTGCAGGCAATTATGCCCCGGGTCCTGCCTTCTATAGCGAAGCCTTTCCGCCCTTATACAAAGGCATAGCTTTTGCCCTTCCTGCACCCAGTCCTTATTTTTTGCCCTTACCGTTTTGCCGCCAATATCAAGCAGCAGCTCATCGCCGTTTATTTCGCTAACTGTGCCTTCTATTAAATTGGTTTCGCCTATAAAGCTTGCGGCAAACGCGGATACGGGGTTTTCGTATAATTCATACGGGCTTGCAAGCTGCACAAAGCGCCCATCGCGCATTAACGCAATGCGGTCGGACATATTTAGCGCCTCTTCCTGGTCATGCGTTATATATATAAATGTTATGCCAAGCTGCTTTTGCATACGCTTAAGCTCGCCCTGCATTTGGCGGCGAAGCTGCAAATCAAGCGCACCAAGGGGTTCATCAAGCAGAAGGATTTTAGGTTCCAATACTGCGCTCCTTGCTATTGCCACCCTCTGCCTTTGCCCGCCCGATAATTGCGAAGGCATACGCTTTTCATAGCCTTCAAGCTGCACTAAATGCAGCATTTCTTTTACTTTTTGTTTTATGGTTTTTCTATCAAGCCTACGCATTCTAAGCCCGTATGCTATGTTCTTTTCTACATTCATATGCGGAAACAGCGCATAGTTTTGAAAAACCGTGTTTACTTCGCGCTTTTCGGGGGCAAAGCTTGTTATATCCACACCTTCAAGGTACACCTTACCCTCGGTTGGGGTTTCAAGCCCCGCAATTATGCGAAGTGTAGTAGTTTTCCCGCAGCCAGAAGGACCTAAAAGTGTTAAAAACTCTCCCTTATATACGTCTAAATCAAGGCCTCTAAGCGCGTCCTGAGTGTCGAAGGATTTTTTAAGCCCTCTTATAGAGAGCAGGGGTTTATCCTGCATTTAGTTTCCTTTCATATTGAGCAGGGTATCAAGATGTTCTTTTTCTTCAAGCGCTATGGCAAGAAATGCGTCTTTCGCTTCGCCCTCGCAAAGCTTAGCAAATTCTTCATAATGCTCCATAGCAAATATCTCCTGCTCTGCTGCATATTTTATAAGCTCCGCTTGCGATTCCGCCCCGCCCTTTCTAACAAGCTCCACAAGCCCGCCGGGGAATATTATATCCTCCGCCTGAAGCTTAAGCAGCTGCCTATTTTCGCTTATACCATCAGAATCATCCAGCCATGCTGAAAACGTGCAAAGGTGCTGTCTTTCCTCTGCTAGTATATTTTTAACAACCTCCAGTATGTCTTCATCCTTAATAATATCCAGCATACGCTCATACATACGTATGGCGCGCTTTTCCATATTTATGGCAACAAAAAACGCATCGCCGGCGGACTGTACCTTGAGTTTCATTTTTCCTCCTTAAAACCGCGGGTTTCCGCAACCACGTAAAGGGGTCTGCCCTTTACATCTTCATATATGCGGGCTATATAGCGCCCCGCTATGCCAAGACATATAAGCATTATACCCGATAGCATAAGCATAAACGCGGCAATCCACCATAGCCCGCCACGCGCTCCGAATATTGCGCATACTAAAAGAACTAAAAATGATATAGCGCTAATAATGCTAAACGCCGCACCAAGCAGAAGCGACAGCATAAGAGGCTTATCTGAAAAGCTTATTATACCGTCTGCGGCAAGCTTTAACATCTTTTTAAGAGAGTAATGCGTTTCGCCGGCGAAGCGCTCATGCCTTTCAAAAACTACGGGGCACTGCTTAAAGCCCGCCCATGCGAACATACCCCTTAAATACCTTGCGTGTTCAGGCATATTGCGCACAACATCTGCAACCTTTTTATCTACCAGACGAAAATCCCCTGTATCTCTGGGGAATATATCCCCCGCAAGCTTTTGCAGCACTTTATAATACGCGGAAGCGGACCACTTTTTAAAGCGGCTCTCGCCCTTTCTTGAAGCGCGCTTGCCGTACACTACATCATAACCCTCTTTCCATTTTTTAGCCATTTCGGGTATTACTTCAGGGGGGTCTTGTAAATCGGCGTCTATTATAATAATTGCGTCCCCCGAAGCATAGTCAAGCCCTGCGCTAACGGCTATCTGGTGTCCGCCATTCCTTGCAAAGTGAACCACCCTTACATTTTCATCACTCTGTTGAAGGTCGTTTAATATATTCTCAGTATTATCTTTTGAGCCGTCGTTTACATAGACAAGTTCATAGCTTTCTCCCATAGACTGCATTACTTTAGTTAGCCTTTTATGAGTTTCAGATAATACCTCTTGCTCGTTATAGCATGGAATTACAACAGAATATACAGGCATATGCACTCCTTAAAGCATCTTAACCAGAAGGTTTTTCTGGTCGTTCATTTCTAGTTTTAGTATACCTTGCTTTTCAAGCTCCTTTAAAATATCGCTAAAACGCTTAAAGCCTATTGCCTTTTCGCTGAAATCCGGGTGCTGGGCGGTGATGTCCGCCTTTAATATGCTGGGGTTTATGCGCTCAAAGCCGTCATCCTTATAGCGGTTTAGCTGCTCTTTAAAGCTGTTCATCCAGTTTTCTTTTGTTAGCGTGGCGGAAGATTTGGCGGAGCTATCGCCGGATAAAGCTATCATTACATTATAGTTATCCCGCCACACCTTAAATATATCGTACTTCTTTGAAAGCTTGGTTAATAGCTGGAAAAATGTTGAGCAGCCGTAGCTTTTTTCGTCAAAATCCGGACGCAGACGCAGCAGCGTGCCCTTAAGCTCGCTTGCGAACATCTCTTCGCCGTCTGATTTTTCATCTAATATACTTTCTATAAGTTTTACAAGCTGGGCTTCGTCGCCATTGTCTTCCTGACCGGACTTTTTAGCCTTACCAGAACCCGTGCGCCTTGTAGCGACGCTTTCTAAGAACTGAAACTCATTGCAAGCGTTAATAAATACCTTGCTTGCAACTTCGCTCCTAGATATACCAAGCACATATTTACCCATGCTCTTTAATTTACCCACAAGCGGGGTATAGTCGCTATCGCCCGAAACTATGCAGAAGCTGTTAATAAGCGGATTTGTGTACGCGACTTCCATAGCATCAAGCACAAGCTGTATATCCGCATTGTTTTTCTGGCTTATGCCGTACCTTAGCGAGGGAACCACGGTAAATGTGTTTGACAGCAGCACTTCCTTTAGGTTGCTGAAATTATCCGTATAGCCGTACACCTTGCCGAGAAGTATATCCCCTCTTATCTTTACCTTTTCAAGCACATTGTTGAGCGTTTCAACCTTTGCGCCTGTGTTTTCTAAATCTACAAATATAGCAAAATTTGATTTGTTCAAAAATTCAACTCCTTCTGTTACGCCGAAATCACATATAGATTATAACATTAAGGCAACATATTGCAAAGCTTAAGCGATATTCGCTGCATTTGCTTATTAAAAAAAATCGCCTTATATTCTAATGTTTTTTTAACGAAACTTATCTTACATTTTCATATATATGCGTTATTATAAGCTTGCCAAAGGGAAAGGCGACTAAAAAACGGAGGTAGTAACATGGATAGATTTGAAATGACAGATAAGCTTAGCCAAAAGGCGAATGTAAGCTATGAGGAAGCAAAAGCAGCGCTTGAAGCCAGCAACTGGGATTTACTTGACGCAATGATACTGCTTGAAAACAAAAAGGCAGGCAGGTGGGCAGACGGCGAAAACAACACCGCAAATGTAGAGAATAATGCAGACGAAGTAAATGTAGAAAGCGATATGTATGATTCTGATGATGAAAATGACTATGCAGATGAAGAAGTAGAGGAAGAAGCGCCCGCAGGTACAGAGGAAAAACACGAAAATGACAACACAAACAAAACACACAGCAATTGCTGCGAAGACAAGGCAAAACACACAAACAAATCCGCAAATACATACGGAACAAAAGAAAAAAAAGATAAGGAGAATACAATCAATATGACAATCCAAAGCGTAATCGATTTCTTCGCAAGGCTAGTAGCCAAAGGCAACCGCAACTACCTAGAAGTAAGCCGCAAAGGCGAAAAACTTATTTCAATCCCCCTAACACTGCTTGTAATACTGGTTCTACTGTTCGCAATAACAGTACCGCTTTTCATAATAAGCCTGTTCCTTGGCTGCAGATACCGCTTTGTGGGTGAAGACATAGGCGCAAGCGGCGCAAATAAAGTGCTAGATGTTGCCTCCGATAAGGCGGAGCAGCTAAAAGAAACCGTAAAAGACAAGATAAACGAAAACAAGTAATTAAGTGTTTCTCCATATGTAGCTTTGTATGCTGAAAGGCTTAAGATGTAAGTAGCAGGTAGTAGTATATAAGGTTTAAGTAAAGCATGGAACAACAGCAGCGTATATGAAAATCCCTACCATAATTTAACACACAAAAAACTATTTAAACGCCTCGCATATGTCGGGCGTTTTTATTTGTTTACCCACGCGTATTTGTTGTTTTAATTCCCCCTTAATACCCCCCCAACTTGACGTAAAGGTACATTAAATGTATAATTTTAGCGGTGGAACACCAATTATTTTTTTAAGGAGATTGTTGTGACTTCCCAAAGCAAAAAAAGGATGAGAAACTTTGCACTTAGAGCTCTTAGCGTGTTGCTGGCGGTTGTTATCGTTGGTACTACGCTTATAAGCATACTTGCAGAGCTATAATTCATTAATTAAAGGAGGATAAAAATGGACATCAAAGGTACCCAAACAGAAAAGAACCTTATGGCTGCATATTCAGGCGAGAGTCAGGCCCGCAATAAGTACGATTTTTTTGCCTCAGCCGCGAAAAAGGAAGGCTATGAACAGATATCCGCTATATTTGCGGAAACCGCATTAAACGAAAAGGAACACGCAAAACTTTGGCTGCGCGCGCTTGGCGGCTTCAAAGAAGGCAGGAAAGACGGCGACACATACGATAACCTGCTCGACGCTGCCGCAGGCGAAAACTACGAATGGACCACCATGTACAAGGAATTCGCCGAAACCGCACGCGAAGAAGGCTTTGAAGAGCTTGCCAAACAGTTTGAAGAAGTAGGCAGAGTAGAGTATGAGCATGAAATGCGCTACAACAAACTAGCCGAGAACATCAAAAACGGCGTAGTATTCAAGAAGGACGCCCCCACACTATGGCATTGCCGCAACTGCGGATACATTTTCGAAGGCGCCGAAGCCCCCGACCTGTGCCCCGCATGCAAACACGGCAAAGCCTACTTCCAGCTAAAACCCGCAAATTATTAATAAGCATAAGACACGCCGCCTGAAAATAGGCGGTTTTTTTGTGCGATTTTTGCAAATGCAATGTAGGCAGTGTTTTGTTTTTCACAATATTACAGTACTAAGAATTTAAATTATGTCGGTAAAAATATCGATGAAAGTGTCGGACAATTTGGGGGCAATTTGAGGGGTCAGTTTGAGAGTGTAAATGAGGGGCAAAGCCCAAAGCAACCAATCCTGAACGCCTCTTTCCCACTTTCTTGCTGTAACTTGTTAATTTACGCCTTATACTTCCACTTTATCTCCACTTTATGTTCAAATAACAAAGCAAACCCCACTATATCCCCACTCTAAAACCACTAATTCACATTTTACATACATTTCACTATATTTTAATGTTACTCATATGCTTTTATGCTATAATACGCCGATGAGTGGAGGTGTGTATGGCTAATCTTATTGAAACCACGAGTTTAAGCAAGCGTTACGGCAAGAAATTCGCCATAAAAGATGTATGTATGCATGTTGAAAAGGGCAATATATACGGGCTTATAGGCAGGAACGGCGCAGGCAAAACCACTATAATGAAATGCATAAACAGGCAGATTATACCCACTGGCGGGGATATTATGCTTGGCGGTGTAAAACTAAATCGCCAAAAAAACATAAAAGTCGGCGCGCTTGTGGAATCCCCCAGCCTGTATGAGGATACTAGCGCAATGCAGAACCTGCTGTATAAGTGCACTGCACTTGGCATAAAGGATAAAAAAATGCACGCAAATAACCTGCTTGAGCTGCTTGAGCTAAGCAAAGTTAAGGACAAAAAGGTTAAGCAGTTTTCACTCGGCATGAAACAGCGCCTTGGGCTTGCTATGGCTATGGTTGGGTACCCGGAAGTGCTTATGCTTGATGAACCCATAAACGGCATGGACCCGCAGGGCATAGCCGCAATAAGAGAAATGCTTGTGCATATAAATAGAAAGCTTGGAACTACTATAGTAATATCCAGCCATATATTGGACGAACTCGCCAAATTCGCCTCCGTTTACGGCATAATAAAAGAAGGCAGGCTTATAAGCGAATTTACAAGGGAAACCTTAGAAAGCGAAAGCTTTTCTTCTATAACCATAGTATCCCCTCATATTGATGATGTAATTACCGCGCTCACAGAAAAAATGCCAGTTAATAAGGATATGCTTATAAAACCAAATACTCTGCTTATTAAAAACGGCGCTCAAGCAAGCAAGGATATAAGCCGCTTTCTGTTTGACAGGGGCATATACCTTGAGGAATTTAGGGTAGACCATCTATCGCTTGAGGAATACTTTATGCGCCTTACAGGAGGTGATGAGATTGCTTAATATGTTCCGCATGGATTTGCGAAGGTTCTTGCGCACTAAAAGCCTATATATAAGCACAATAGTGCTTATGGCAGTTGTAATAATAGCCAGTATCGCTATAAACGCAGTATGCAAGTACGGCAGCGTTTGGGATATTCAGGATGTATTATCAAGCTTTTCAAGCAACACTGACATGAAAACAGAGATGTATGATTATTCCCCAAGCGTAGCCGATGCTACAATGCTTGAAGCTATGAAAGTAAAGCTGCGCTCCTTTATGACGCTTGAAGTGCTTGCAAGCGCCCCATTTATGAGCCGCCTTAGCTATATGCTGATAGCGCTCGTATGCGTACTTTTTGTATCTAAGGACTATATAACCGCATACCTTAAAAACCTGCTTTTATTGCCGCAGGCTAAAATAAAATGGCTTATAAGCAAAATACTTATACTGCCTGTAATAATAATATTTATGTATTTAGGGATTACGCTTGCAGCGCTTATAGGGCAATTAATACTCGGCAACCCATTCCCCAGCGATTTTATGCCCCTAATATCTTATATGGCGAAAACGCTGGTTTCATCTATAAGCTTCGGGCTTTTCAGCATATTTATTGTGGTGCTTCTGCAAAAACGCACCGGAGCAATTATTATATGCCTTCTTATGAGCTTTAACTTCCAAAGGCTTTTATACACTCTTATAGATATTACAAAAGCGCTGCCGTTTAAGCTTAGCGACTATGGATTAATGACGCTCACCTCAAGAATAGGCATAGATACACCTTTGCCCGATACTCTTCTACCTGTCGCCGGCGCAATAGCGGGGCTGTCTTTGGTACTGTCTTTCGTGCTTATAAGGCGCAGAGATTTAAAAATGTAAGTAAAGCAATGTACCTGTTTTAGGAATTACTCTGTTATACCTATATCCTCTATAACATATTTTTCATGTTCAGCGCTTGCCCACTTGGAAAAAACCTCAGAAGTTATAGACGGGGAATAGCCCATGTACTTGTAGCCCAGCTTATTAAGCAGAGCTATGCTCGGCGCATTTTCCCTTTCAGTAAGACATATAAAAGCTTTGCCCGGGTAAAGGCTGTGAAGCTTATCTATAAATGCGCTAAGCGCTTCATACGCATAGCCCTTCCTATGGTGTTTGTATGAAAAGGTGTAGCCCATAAAAATAGATTCGCCTTTAGGTATTACTACTATTTCACCTACCATATCATCTGTGTTTTTAAGCGCTATGGCGGTAAAAAAGGGAGCGCTGTCATTTATCACATCATTCTTTCTTCTGTCTATTAAGGCGACTATGTCCTCATAATCCTTTGTCTGACCCCTCTGATAGCGCGCGCAAATTTCGTTATTGCGGTAATCGTGCATAATATCCGCATCTTTTGGCTTTACATTTCTTATAATAAGCCTATCCGTTTCTAAAAATATCATAGCTACACCTCTACTATAAGCACGCCGTTTTTACCGGCGGGCATTTCTTTTACTATACTGCCTCCGCTGAAATACGCAGCCCCGCCCCTTGCTATATCATAATCGCTTGCATGTATACAGTAGGGGTTTACATAAAGCACGCGGTCGCCGCATAGCTCCGCCTGCTTAGCGTACTCATGTTTTATGCTGCTGTTCCACTCTTCATAATTATAATCGCACCACACAGGCCATAACACTATATCGGCGTTTAGTGCTTTCATTTCGCTAGGTCTACCTTCAGTCCACAAATCCCCGCATATAGCCGTAGCAAAGCTTTTACCGCCGTAGACAAACTTTTTAAATGCTTTCCCCTCACGGTAGTGGGAATCTGTTTTTGTATATTCCTTCCAGCCTTCGCTTACACGGTGGAACAGGTTTACAATTTCGCCATTTGAGCCTATAAACACTTGACTGCTGTAAAGCGCATTCCCCTTTCTTTCTATAAAGCCGAAAGACACGGCTATATTATTATACTTCGCGGCATACTGCATAGACAAAATAGGCGCATCATTTATTTCAAGCGCAATGGATTTATCCGCTTCATAATCCCAGCACAGGCACTCAAAGCCCTGAAGCACACTCTCTCCAAACAATATAATATCCGCCCTGTTTTTGCAATGCTCCATATATGTTGCCATAGCGCTCAAATTATATTCAACATCTAAGTTTTTCACAGGCGCACTGGCTAACGCAATCTTCATACACACCTCCTGCGTGATTTTAGCTTAGTATTGTGCGTATGGCAAGGGGATATATAAATACCCCGCCACATAGTATGACGGGTTGTGTTTTGCCCATATCGCTTTTATTCATATTGTTTTTAAAATGTGTCTAATGTCAATTGAAAAATGGTATTACATAAGCCTATACAAAGCTTTACAGGCATTCCCCATTTGTTTCTATAACACTTTTATACCAATAGGCGGAGTCCTTGGGTATGCGCTCAAGCGTATCATAATCTATATATACTATTCCAAATCTGTCTGCATAACCCCTAGCCCACTCAAAATTATCAAGGAATGACCATTGAAAATAGCCTGCAACATCAACGCCTTCTTTGGCTGCTGTTTTAAGCGCAATAAGGTATTTGTGCAGGTAGTCTATGCGGGATATGTCGTGAACCTTTCCATCGAGAAATACTGTATCAATATCCGCCATGCCGTTTTCAGTTATTATCAGCGGCAGTTTATACCTTTCATACAGGTATTTTGCCGCCCAATAAAGGCAGTCCGGCGTTACCGGCCACTCGCTTGCGGTTTTTGCAATGCCGGGTTTATGCTTAAGCACTTCAAAACCCTTTTCGTTTTGCGCGCTTTTAACATATTGACCTTGGTATATGTTCTGCCCGTAAAAATCCAGCCTTTGTTTTATTATGGACATATCGTCCTGCCAGTTTTTAGGGAGATATCTCCCGTAATTTTTAAGCCCCTGCTCAGGGTATGTGCCGAATATAACAGGATCGCTCCACCAAGATACATTCCAGTACCAATTCTCCGGATCTTCAGGCACATAAAAATAAGCAATCCTCGCCGCGTCTATATCTTCCTTTGAATCGCTTGCAGGCATCATAGGGTTGAAGTTTGGCGCATAGCCAATGTTCGCCCCTTTTACAGTTGAACGGATTGCCCTTATAGCAAGCCCGTTTGATATAAGCGCATTATGCCCCATAACTATGCTTGCGCTAAGCGGCAGCTTAAGCCCCGGAGCGTGCTCGCCTGTAACATGCCCCATGCCTATAAAACAGGGAGGCTCGTTTAGAGGTATAAAATCCTTAACTCTATCCCCATATTCATTTGCGCAGAGCGCAGCGTATTCCTCAAACCATTTAGGGCTGTTGGGATTTTCCCAGCCGCCTTTTTTGAACAGCTCAAGCGGGTAATCCCAGTGAAAAAGGGTTATGAAAGGCCTTATATTTCTCTCAAGCAGTCCATCAATAAGGCGGTTATAATAGTCCAGTCCTTTTTGGTTTATCCTACCCTTTCCCTCAGGCAGAAGCCTTGGCCAAGATATAGAAAACCTGTAGTTTCTAATGCCAAGACGCTTTAGCAAAGCTAAATCCTCTTCGTATCTATGGTAATGGTCGCAGGAGATATCCCCGTTATGGTCCTCAAATACTTTGCCCTTGGTATGGCTGAACCTATCCCATACGGAAAGACCCTTGCCATCATCAAACGCACCGCCTTCTATCTGATATGAGGCAGTTGCGGTACCCCATATGAAATCTTTTCTGAATGACATTTTTACTCCTTTACTCCGCCCAGTGCAACGCCCCTGATTATATGCTTGCTAAGCAGAAGATATACTACTATAAGCGGAAGAACGGTAAGAGAAAGCGCTAGATATACCGTGCCGTAATCCGTGCGGAAACGGTCGCTGCGTAGCAAGGCAACCAGCATAGGCATGGTGTACTTATCCTGCGATGAAATTAACATGGTGGGCTCAAACAGCCTGTTCCAGCTGCCTATAAATATAAATATCGCCTGCGTGGCAAGGGCGGGTTTCATAAGCGGAAGCGCTATGCGGTTGAATGTATTAAACTCGCTGCTTCCATCTATCCTCGCGGCTTCCACCATTTCAAGCGGAAGGGCTGTAAGCATGTACTGCCGCATAAAGAAAACCACGGTTGGTGATGCAATCGCAGGGATAGTAAGCGGCCAGTAGGTATTTGTAAGACCCATTCTAAACATAAATGTAAAAAAACCGACTATACTAACCTGAGTTGGTATCATCATCGTCGCCATTATTAGGGTAAAGGCGGCTTTTCTTAGCCTGAAACTGTAAACCACAAGCCCATAGGCGGTAAGCGTGCTGAAATAAAGCGCAAGCACCGTGGATAGCCCCGCCACTTGAAAGCTGTTCCACATACCCCTTGCAACGTTGAAATTCTGTCTATCCCTTAACGTCTGCATGTTTTCTTTTAACATATTGCCGGGTATAAGGCTTATCCCCTGCTGTATATCGTAGTTTTCTCTGCTGGCGTTTACAAACATAACAAGGAAGGGCATGACGCTCGTCACGCAAAGCACGAATGAAACCGTATATACCAGCGCTTTTTTAAGCCCTATTCTAACGGAATACTTCACTTTTGTCCCCTCCTCTTTACCATGTTCTCATCCCTATCACGCAGAATAAAGAAGAGTATCAGGCTAAGCACAGCAGTAACTATAAAAAGCAAAATGGAAACTGCGGCGCCTCTGCCATAATCCTTGGTGCCGGAATAAACCAGCTCCATTATGTACATGGTGTTGGTCTGTATCATAGCTTTTGCGGGAGAACCGTCCTGAAGCATAAGGGCGGGCACGTCGTACATCTGCATTCCGCCTATTAGGCTGGTTACAAGTGTATACAGAATTATGGGCTTTATAAGCGGGATAGTTATTTTCCTGAAGGATTGCCCCGATGTGGCGCCGTCTATCTCCGCCGCCTCATAGAGCGTTGGTGATATACCCAGTATGCCTGATATAAGAACTATCATAGTATTGCCGTACCACATCCAGAAGTTAATAAAAGCAATGGCAATCCTGGTATACCAGCCTTTTTCAAGGAAACGCACAGCTACAAGCGCCGCAGTGCCAGGGTTAGCGTATATATTGGCGTCTATTACCCCGAGCGTTGCCAGAAGAGAATTTATAGGTCCCTGCGGGTATGCCATAAGAGAATAGAAGAGCACGGAAATACTGGCTGCGGTTATTATATTCGGCATAAATACCAGTACCTTTATAAGCCCCTGACCCCTAATACGCATACGAGTATCCGTGAACCACTTAGCAAGCAGCAGAGCTAGAAATATCTGCGGTATGAAATTTATAATCCACATTATTGAAGTATTAGAAAGAGCCCTTATTGCATAGCCCTTTGTAAGTACATTTTTAAAATTATCCAGCCCCACAAATTTAGGGCCTACCCATTTGCCGGCACCTGTAAGCATGTATTTCTGAAAGGCAAGGTAGAAAGTGTTTATAAGCGGATAAGCTTGAAACACTATATACACTAAAAAGAAAGGCAGTATAAACAGGTAGCCGTAGCGGGCATAGCTTACGCTTTTATTTTTCCTTCCGGTCGCCATATTTTTCAATGCCAAATCTCTCCTTATGGTTAGGGCGGGGATTTCCCCCGCCCTAAGTTATTATTCCGCAGTAATTTCAGGGAACATATCTACAACTGCGTTTTTGAAGTCCGCAATTGCGGTGTCAAAGTCCTTATCGCCATTTACATAGGAGTTAACCTCAGTATCCATTAGCATGTTTATATTCTGGTCGTATGGGCTCATGGTGGAGGTGTCTATAAGCGGAGTTACCGCCTGGAACAGGCTATAATGGTCCTGCCCGCCAAGGAAGTCAAACGTGAAGCCGGCGTCTATTATGTTTTGTATAGCCACAGTGTTGTTTACATAGTCCTTGGATTTAAGGCAATAGTCCTTCATACTTCCTTCCTCAATTGTGAAGTATTCGATAATATCCTTTACAAGCGGCTTATTTTCGCAGCTGCTTGCTGCTGCAAGCCATGTGCCGCCCCAGTAATACGGCTGAGGACCGTCTACCGCAGCCCAGTCGCCATAGGTACCTTCACCCGGCGCAGCGCCGCCGCAGTTGCCCGTCATTACCCACTGTATACCCCATGTGGAGAAGAAATAGCCCATAATGCTGTCGTTGCCTATGCCTGCATTCCACGCCTCCGACCAAGGGTTGGCATTTGCAGTCAGATTTTCATCGCGGAGCGTTTTTGCAAAATCGAAATACCATTTAACCTGATCGTCTATTACAAGTTCTAAGTCATCATTCACCCAAGGGGATTCCCTCTTTGTGCGAATAACCTGCCAAACATCGCCGTTTGAAGGTATGAGCTTGGTTGCGTTTTCTGAAGCTTTAGCTACTTCTCTTGCGGTTTCAAGGAATGTATCCCAGTCCTTAACCTTTTCCTGCATTTCTTCAGGCGTTTTTACGCCGAGATATTTTTCCGCAAGGCTTCTACGGTATAGGAAAAGCCCGGGAGCAGCCTGCCAAGAAGAGCCTTTAATAGCGCCGTTTTCATCCCTTGCAACGTCCACGGTGTATGGATACTGGTCTTTAAGAGCATCTTCCGTTATGCCTATTTCGCTTAGGGGAAGCGTGTAATCGCTGTTTACGTATTTAAGAGCGTAGTCCGCTTCCATTAGGAACATATCCAGCTTTTCGCCCGCTGAAAGCGCTGCATCCAGCTTCTGCTGGTAGACACCGCCATCGTTCGGGTTGATGACAAATTCAATCTTGTCGCCATTGGGCAGTATCATTGTTCCGTCGTCCTCAACAGTGCCGCCTACTGCGGGTATATAGTAGTTTTTGAGCATGCCTTGGAATTCGTCATTCCACGAGTAGATGACAAGCGGCTTTCCCGTTGCGGGCACGTCAAAGTCTGTGGTGTAGGCTTCGGCTGCGGCAAGCCCTATTGTGAGCAGCATTGCTATAGCCAGAACCATAGAAGCAATTCTTTTCATATTTAGACCTCCTTATTTATATTGCCTGTTGGCAATTATTAGCGCCTGTTGTTCGCCACCGTTTCGCCTTTAATTAGCTTTGTAGCAACCTCTACCGTGCGCGGGATAAAGTTTTCTGAATCCTCTATCTGGTTTATGAGAAGCTTCGCCGCCTCCCTGCCTATGGTAAAGGTATCCTGCAAAACGGTGGTAATCCTTGGGTGCAGCATTTGCAGTATGGGCACGCCGTCAAAGCCCGCTATTGATATATCCTCCGGGATTTTAAGTTTCCTTTCCTCTATTAGTTCTATAGCGCCAAGAGAGGCAAAGTCGTCCGGAAGGACTATGCAGCTTGGAGGATAAGGCAGGCTGAGCAGTTTAGCTACAGCTTCCTTAACCGCTCCCGGGTTATGGTATAGGCTCTCTACAAGGTAGCCTTCCAAAAGCGGTATGCCGTTTTCTTTCATAGTTTCTATAAAACAGTTAAGGCGTATAGTTGTTATGTTTGAAGGGCTTCCGTATATCATGGCGATTTTTTTATGCCCCATGGATATTATGTAATTTACCAGCGCTTTCATGCCTTGCACGTTCTCAGAGGCGACGCAAGCCTTGCCTTCAAAGGGTCTGTCTATAGTTACTACAGGAATACCGCTGTTTACCAGTTCTATTATTTGGGGGTCATTAAATTCGCAGCATACTATACATACGCCGTCTACATTGCGGTACTGGCTATGCTGTAAATATGTCATGGCTTTCTGTCCGCTTGCACGCATGGAGCTTGATATAAATGTGATATCATAACCTTGAATTTCGGCTTCCGCTTTTAGGCTCTCAAGTACGGGTGAAAAATAGCTGTGGGTAAAACCGCTGCCCGAATTTTCCGAGTACACTATACCTATGTTAAAAGTCCTGCCCGTTTTTAGCCCTCTTGCGATTGCGCTTGGGCGATAACCCAGTTTTACAGCCGCTGCAAATACCCTGTTACGTGTTTCCTGGCTGATATCAGTATAGCCGTTTAACGCTTTGCTAACTGCGGAAGGCGAAAGCCCTAGGTATGCGGACAAATCCTTTATTGTAACTGCCAACTCTTAACCCCCTAACATGTGTCTATAGGTCTAACTAAATCGTTTTAGTAAGCTTAGGATAAAATAAAATGTTTCTAAATCGTTTTAGTATGACCATTATAGCAGAGAATATTTATATTTGCAAGCATTTTGATTTTTATTTTTCTTATTACACATAATAATATATTACGCTATGATTAAAAAATGTGAGGTATATAATAGAGGTTGCTTTATATATATTGCTTATGCTCATTTCATGCAATTTTATTTTAGCATTGCAATAAATCCGATGGGTATGCATAAGGCTCCCACCGGATATTTTGTTAATATATAGCTCTTTAGCTTATTGGAGGAATGAATATCGCCTTCCCCTTTAGCGGATTTGTAGTCCCTTGCTCTATTGAGTATTTACATACACATTACCATAAATGCCCCTCTAAAACTCCTTATTAGAATATATATGCACGGACAATGCGTATGATGCGCCGTTTATTATTATTGCAATAAGGGCTAGTATCACGCCTAATATTACCGTGTTTGTTTGAGAGATTTTTTCTACTATATTTCCTAGCAGCTCTTTATTCTCTCCTATATACGAGAACAAACTGAACACCACAAAATATAAGAACACAAAAATTATTCTTCCTTTTTCTGCTCCGAATTTGTACATTAGCGGCATTTGTATTGCGGAAATAAGGCTTGTTAGAATAAAGGAACCTGGCAACAATATATACCAAGGTATAATAAACGTCCCGCTCTTACCAAACAACTGTATTATAAGCACAATTGCAGTTCCCATGGCAGCCAAAGCCCAAACAATAACATATCGGCTCAGTACTATTGTGCTTCGCCTTACAGGCGATGGGATAATATATTGGTCAACATTCGATAGAGTATCTTTACCGAAAAACAGCCCTACAAGTATTATGGGAATAAGCACAAAAAACAGCGGCAAAAGATGTACTTGTCCCCTAGTAAAAAACACAAAACTTAATACCAACACTATACCCACAAGCGCTGTTAAAGCTTTTTTCAATGAAACTATATCCTTATATATTAGCGCCCTCATTGCCTATCCTCCTTTATCATGTATATCATAATATCCTCTATGCTTGGCTTATCCATATCCATGCTTTCTGGCACAAGACTTCGCCTAACTAAAAGCTCTACTCCGAATTTATGCTCCCTCTTGCCTATTATTGCAGAGGGGTCTATATCCTGCACCTCATCATAGCTTAAGCTTAATATACCGCAGGATTCTACAAGCTCGTCCTTTTGCTCCATAAACAGAAGCTGCCCCTTGTGTATGAAGGCTATATAGTCTGCCGCCTTTTCAAGGTCGGAAAGTATATGAGAAGATATAAGCACAGTGTTGTTTTCATCCTGTATGTATTCAAGAAGAATATCAAGCACATCGTCCCTTATAACGGGGTCCAGCCCACTTGTGGGTTCATCAAGTAGAAGGAGTTTTGCCCCGTGGGATAGGGCAAATGTAAGCCCAAGCTGCATTTTCATACCCCGTGAAAAGTGTGTAATCTCCTTATTGTGCGGCAAATTAAACCTATCCACAAAGCTATTGCATTTTTTGCTATCCCATGCGCTGCCGTAAAGCTTTTCATGGAAGCTTATAGCGTTTTTAAGCGTCATCTCCTGCGGGATATAAAGGTTATCAAACACATAGCCTAT
>JGI24710J26742_10001269_pt1 | contig 23372 bp, 26 predicted proteins | sample BioPla2DNA2_FD_26742 | JGI IMG/M metagenome (IMG submission 26742) | reverse complement strand
ACCAATTAAGTATGAGGATATGACTAAGGAAGAAAAGAAACAAGCTGATAAGGTTACTGCTGAAAAAGATGAGATTTTAGATAATCAAAACGAATATAATGAAAGAGTAGCCAAAGACGCACAAGAAGTAATCCAAAACTACTTAGATGAAGTTTCAGTATATGTTGAAAAGCGTGTCATTGAATTATGTAATGATAAGTCTGTTGGCCCAGAATATATTGCAAGAGCAATAGAAGAAAATAAACGTTCTATGATTACCCAATATCTTGATATGGATAAAATTAAGGGCCAAATGATTGATAAACAAGTTGACACAATGTTGAAATCATTTGATAAAAGATATACTGATTTATATGCAAAAGGTACTGAAAGATACACTCATAGAAAATCTTTATATGAAAAAAGTATACGTCGTTATTTAGAAGAAACAGATTTTACAAAAATGGAATATAACGGTAAAGACATAACTGCGCTTACTTTTGCTATTATGAATGGAGCACAAAATGGTTATTCATCATATTTAATGAAAAACAATACTTATTTAGAAACTATTGAAGAATCTATTAAGAAACCTGATGCAATAGTTGTTGTACCTGAAAAAGATGTTGATAAAGCAATAAAAGATATACCTCAAGGACAAGATACAACTGTAATAATCGATGAATGGATAGGTTATTATGATATGGAAGATACTTACACTAATCCAAAGGAAAATACTTCAAAAGTAGAAGATGTAGATACTAAAGCTCAATCATCAACAAATAATAACCAATATGAATATATTTATGAATATGAAATTCCTACATTAGATTTAACAGGTACTCAAGAAGAAACAGTATACATAAAGAAATAAAAGGACTTAGTCCTTTTTTTTGTTTAATAAAGATAGTTTGAAACAAAAGCCTTAAAAGAGGTTGTATAAACTATTTTTTAAATGCTATAATATAATAGGTGATGATTATGGAATATAAAATAACAACAAGAAATGAATTAGAAACAATAAAAATTGCACAAAACCTTGAAGCCGAAAAATTTCCTGATATGATCATTTGTCTTGAAGGTGATTTAGGTAGTGGTAAGACAGTATTTGCAAAAGGATTTGCTTCATCTTTAGGAATAGATGAGAGTATTACATCTCCGACATTCAATATAATTAAAGAATATCCTAATGGTGAGTTACCACTTTACCATATGGATGTTTATCGTTTAGATGGTGACGTTAGTAATCTTGGCTTAGAAGAATACTATAAAAAGGGCGGTGTNGTTATAATTGAATGGGCAGATACGATTACTCAGTTTTTGCCTGATGAGCGTTTAGAAATAGTAATAAAAATAGTAGATGAAGACACACGTGTGCTTATTTTTAAACCTCATGGTAAAATTTATGAAGATATTTGCGAGGCTATATTATGAAGTCTCTTTTTATAGATACTTCAAATAAAATATTAACGATAGCTGTTTTTGATAATGATGAATTATTAGGTGTTGAAACATCAGATATAATGAATGAGCATTCAAAATATGCTGTAGACAAGATGAAAAAAGTTTTTGATAAGATAAAATTAAAACCAAATGATATTAATAGAATTTTAGTTGTAAATGGCCCAGGTTCTTTTACGGGCGTTAGAATTGGAGTTACTATCGCTAAGACATATGCTTGGTCATTGAACAAGGAAGTTATACCTATATCAAGTTTATATGTTAATGCTCTTGGATATAGTGCTCATGATTATTATGTTTCCTTTTTAGATGCAAGACGTGGTTTTGTATATGCATCTATTTATGATAAAGAATATAAACCATTTTTAAAAGAACAATATATAAGTATTGATGAACTTAACAGTGTTATTAATACATTAGATGGTTCTGTTGTTCAAATAGGTGATGTTTCTATAAATGATAATGAGACNAAGCCTATTGTTTTAGATTTGGAAAAAATAATTAAATATTGCAAGAATAAAGAANCGGTTTTTTCTCATGCTTTAAAGCCAAACTATTTAAAAAGAGTTGAGGCTGAGGAAAAGTTAATGGTGGAAAATAAATGATAAGAGAATATGATTCAAGAGATATTATGTATATTGAACAAATTGGACAAGTTATAAGCGAGAATTACAAATTTAAAATAAATCCATTTATAAAATGCTACGTTTATGATTTAGGTGCCAAAATAGTTGGTTTTGTTGTATTTTCTGTTATGTATGAACAAACAGAAATAATAGATATTGCTGTTGCCGAAGAAGAGCAAAGGAAAAGCATTGGAACAAAATTGCTCCAAGCTGTTTTAAGTGAATGTAAAAAACAAAATTGTGAAAGTNTTACTTTAGANGTTAGAAATAGTAATAAAAAGGCAATTTCTTTTTATAAGAAATTGGGTTTTAGGGAGATATCAACCAGAAAAAGTTATTATCACGATGGTGAAGATGCTCTAATTATGATAAAGATGGTGGTTTAATGAAAGATGTATATATACTAGGAATTGAGTCTAGTTGCGATGAAACTAGTGCTAGTATTATTAAAAATGGTATTGAAGAAATAAGTACTGTTGTTGCTACTCAAATGGATATTCATAAGGTTTATGGAGGGGTTGTACCTGAAATAGCTAGTCGTAATCACGTTGAAAATATTACGCTAGTGATTGAAGAAGCGCTGTCAAAAGCAAACCTTAAAATAGATGATATTGATGCTATTGGTGTTACTTACGGCCCTGGACTTATTGGTTCTCTTCTTATAGGATTACAAGCGGCTAAGACAATATCATTTCTATACGATAAACCATTAATACCAGTTCATCATATAGCTGGTCATATTTACGCTAACAGATTGGTAAGTGAATTTGAGTTTCCATTAATTGCTTTAGTAGTAAGTGGGGGCCACACTGATTTAATATATATGGATAGGGATTATTCTTTTAAAAAGATAGGTGGCACTTTGGATGATGCAGTTGGTGAGGCGTACGACAAAGTTGCTAAAATAATGGGATTAGATTATCCTGGAGGTCCAATTATAGATGATTTATCATTAAAGGGAGAAGATACATATGATCTTCCTATACCTCTTGATGATGATAGTAATAATTTTAGCTTTAGTGGATTAAAAAGCGCTGTAGTTAATTTGGTGCATAATGAAAAACAACGGGGAAATATTATTAATGAAGCAAATCTTTCTAAATCCTTTCAAGAAAGAGTAATACATATACTTACTAAAAAGACAATGAGAGTTTTGAAGAAATACAACGTTTCAACCTTACTCCTTGCTGGTGGTGTATCAGCCAATAGTGGATTAAGAGATAAGTTTATTAAACTTTGTAGTGACAACAATATAAATTTAGTTATCCCACCACTTAAGTATTGTACTGATAATGCAGCTATGATAGGTGCTGCTGCATATTATGCATATCAAAGCGGCTTGCAAAGTGATTTGCTTTTAAATGCTAGTGCAACTTCATCGCTTGAGAAAGAAGGTGCTTAAAACATGAAAAACAAGGGATTCACATTAGTAGAATTATTAGCTGTTATTGTAATTCTAGGAGTAATATTATCGATGGTTACAATTGGTGTGTCATCTTACATGAAAAAAACAGAAGAAACTTCTTTTAATACAATGATTGAAACAATTAAAACATCAACCGAATTATATTTGATAGATTATGTTAGTAAATATCCAGAATTAGAAATAGAAGGTTCTATTTTTCAAATTGAATTAAAGGAACTTGTAGAAAAAAACTATATAACATCAAAACTAATTGATGACCGTACAAAAACACAAATGCCTTTAACAACAAAAATAGAAATAACAGTTATATCTTCTTCTCAAATAGAAATAGATGTATTGTATGAATAAAAGTTCATTAAAAAAATTTAATGAACTTTTTTTCTATGCGCACAATAATATAATAAATTATAATTGACAATAAACAAAGTAATATAATTCCTGTCATTACTAAATTTAAATTAAATACCTGTGAGCCATACATTATCAAGTATCCTAGCCCTTCCTTCGATACTAACAATTCCCCCATAATTACACCTATTAAAGACATGCTGACATTGATCTTTAAAATATTAAATATTGTATTAATGTTGCTAGGTATAATAAGATGTGTAAATATTTGCCACTTGGTTGCTTTAAAACTTTTAAACAATTTTATTCTATTTTCATCTACACTACTAAATCCATGATAAGCATTAATAATAGTTATAATTACAGAAATTAAAAGAGCCATTATTATAATCGAATTCATATTAGCGCCAGCCCAAATAATGAGAATGGGACCTAACGCAACTTTTGGCAAACTGTTTAGTACTGTAAGATATGGGTTAATCACTTTAGCAATAAAATCATTCCACCACATAATAGATGCAATTAATAGCCCAATAAGTGTACCTAAGAAGAAACTGATAATTGTTTCATATGTAGTAATAAAAATATGATTAAATAAGGTGCCGTCGTTATATAGAGAAATGATATTTTTTATTACAAGACTAGGACTAGATGTTAAAAAAGTATTAATTAATTTAAAATGACTTGCTAATTCCCACAAAATTATAAAAAGAAATAGAATGCTTATTTGAGTGATTAATATTGATCTTTTTTTTCTTTTGACTTTTTTAATATATAATTTATGTTCCTCAGACATTGATATCTAAATCCTCCCAAATCATTTTATAATAACGATTGAAATCTTTGTGTGTTCTCTTTGAGGAAGGCAATTCATCTTCGTTTAATTCAATGTTATATACATTTTTAATTTGAGCAGGTCTCTTACTTAGAACAATAACTGTATCTGCCATACTTATAGCTTCTCCTATATCATGTGTAACCATAATAGTAGTTTTGTTCTCCTTCTTAATAATTTGATAAACATCATTTGATACTTCAAGTCTTGTTTGATAATCTAAGGATGAAAAAGCTTCATCTAAAAGTAATATATCAGGATCAATTGCTAAAGTTCTAATTAAAGCTACACGTTGTCTCATTCCGCCCGACAATTCATTAGGGTAGCAATGTATAAAATCTCCTAGACCATATGTTTTAATTAGTTCTATCGTTCTTTTCTTTGTTTCTTTAGTTAGGTTTCCTTGTATTTTTAACCCCAAAAGGGCATTATCTAATACGGATAACCATGGTAGTAATGTATCGTTTTGGAGCATATATCCAATGGTGATATCTTTTTTACCAAAATATATTTTCCCGCCGGATTTTTTTTCAATACCGCATAAGATGGAAAGAATTGTTGATTTGCCACATCCAGAAGGTCCAACAATTGCAATAAAAGAAGAATTACCTGCTGCAAAAGAAAAATCTTTAACAGCCTCTATCTCGCCTTTCATCGTATGATACTTTTTGCTTAATTTATTAATTTTTAATAGTTCTTTCATAATAAATTCCCTCTATTTCGAGAAGGAATTGTCAATCAAGTTTTTAAATGGTGCTTTTCTATCTAATTCGCCAGCACTGATCATTATTTCTTGTAGATGGTTAAATGATTGTTCAGTTAACTCTGCTGTCTTCCACCATGAGTCTTGCCTCTTATATCTTTTTACTACTTCGGTGAGTTCATTTAATGTCAAATCTGGGAAAAATTTATATATACTATTGGCTATTTCCTCATTATCCCTTTCATGTACAAAAGAAAGTCCTTTTTGAATTGCTTTAGTGAAACCTTCAATTATCTTAGGGTTATCCTTGATATAACTTTTTTTAGCGTGATATGCAGTGTACGCTATTTCCCCACCAAGTTCCCCTATAGAAGCCACAACATGCCCGTAGCCCTCTTTTTCAAGTTGTAGTGCAACTGGTTCAAATAAAGTTACAAAGTCTCCTGTGCCCCCTATAAATGCCCCTTGCATGGCTGCAAAAGCAATACTGGTGTCAATTGTTAAATCCTTTTTTGGATCAATACCATGTTCTTTTAATGCCCATTCAAAAGTCATTTCAGGCATACCACCTTTGCGACCTCCAATAACATATTTGCCTTTTAAATCATTCAATGTGAAATTGTCAATTTTTTTTCGTGACATTAAGAAACTTCCGTCTCTTTTTGTAAGTCCCGCAAAAGTAACTAAATAATCTTCCTCGCCACTATTGTATACATATATTGTTGCCTCAGGTCCAGAAAATCCAATTTGAACATCTCCTGATAACACAGCAGCAGCCACTTTGTCAGCCCCTGGTGTAAGTATAAGTTCGATATCTAGTCCTTCTTCCTCAAAATAACCTTCCGAAAGAGCTACATATTGAGGCGCATAAAAAACACTGTGTGTTACTTCAGCTAGTTTTATTTTTGTTTTATTGCTTTTCTTTTCATTATTAAAAATTAGTATAGATCCAACTATTAAAATAGTTGTAAGAATAATGAAAGATGTAATGGTTTTTTTCATAGTTCTCCTCCTTTTTCTAATGCATTATATTCTTTGTAAAATAATGAGTGATTATAAATGTCACATAATAAAAGAATACAAGTTAGAAATAAATAGATAAGATGATATAATAAATAAGTGAACGGAGGTTATTATGAGAGGAATATTATTTGTTGTAGCAACCCCAATTGGAAACTTAAAAGATATTAGTGAAAACGCCATTACTGTTTTGAAGGAATCTTCTTTAATAGCTGCTGAAGATACAAGAGTAACAATGAATTTATTAAGACATTTTAATATTAAAACAAAACTAACTTCATATCATAAGTTTAACGAAAAAAAACAAAGCCAGATGTTAATCAAATATTTGATGGAAGGTAAAAATGTTTGTCTTGTCTCAGATGCAGGAACACCATGCATATCAGATCCTGGAAGTATTCTTGTGAAGGAAGCAATTGATAATGGTATAGAAGTTATTGGAATACCAGGTCCTAGTGCTGTTATAACAGCATTATCAATATCTGGTTTTGAGATTCACTCTTTTTCCTTCTATGGATTTTTATCAAGAGAAAAAAAGGAATTAAAGAAGGCTTTAGAAAATATCAAAAATGACAATACTAAGATAATAGTATTATATGAATCCCCAAAGCGAATATTAAGTACGATGGAATTAATAAAAGAAGAACTTGATAATCCAAAAGTTTGTGTTTGTAACGACTTAACAAAGAAATTTGAAAAGAAATATTATGGTTATAGCAAAGATGTTATAGATCAATTAAATAGTAATGAAAAATCTGTTTTAGGTGAATATGTAATAATCATAGAAAAAAGCGAAAAAGATAATGTGATAGATGAAAATATAACATCTATCGAAGGAGAATTAGTTGATACGATGGTAAAAAACAATTGTAGTATGAAAGAAGCAATAAGGTTAGTATCTGCAAACAGAAAAAAGATAAATACAAGGGATGAGGTTTATAGTGCTTCTTTAAATATTAAGGATATGTTTTTAAATAAAGACATTGACAAATAATGTGAAAATGATATTATATTGGTGCTTGAAGAAATCGTTTTGTAGGAGGGCTAGGCTTGAGAGAATTAGATAAGCTAAATCATATATCATTTGAAAAAATCTGTAAAAACAGGGATTATTATGTTCCTAATATATCCGACAATAATATTATATTAAAAGAAATCATTGATTATTGTATTGAAAAGTATTTGAAAGATAAAAGTATTGAAACATATATGTGTTGTGAAGGGCATGATGAGTGGAGAGATACATTCGTAATTTTCAATATTTCTTTACAAAATCTTGAGTATATATATAGCATTATAAACTGTATTGAAAAAATGTATGGATCTAGATTTTCAATAGGACAAAACAAACTTGATAACAAAATATTACTTGATGTTAGATTAAACTATTATTCAAGAGAAGATGCGGATGATTTTCTTAGAACGATAAAAGAAGGTCTAATTAATTACAAAGAACATCAATCAAGCCAACCTGAAGTTACAAATATGTTACATATATTAAAAACGGTTTGCCTACCAAATAAGGAAATAGTATTTCAACAATGTCATATAGACAGATATCTATTATTATATCTTCTAGCAGAAAATAAACCGATAGCATATAAAAAAAGAGAAGCCGATGACTATTTCAANAAGGAAGAAATCACTTACTTAAATTCTAATTATGTTATGAGAAAAAGTCTTAATGTNTTTAAATAAAATCTATATTTAATATAGATTTTTCTTTTTATACAAATATTATTATCTACAAGACTTTATACATGGTATACTTAATAAGTAGAAGGTAAGGTGCAAAATGGATTTAACAAAATTAAATGACAAACAAAAAGAAGCAGTAATGCATATAGATGGCCCCCTACTTATATTAGCGGGTGCTGGTAGTGGTAAAACACGTGTACTAACAAGTCGCGTNGCTTATTTAATAAATGAAGTAGGAATAGATCCNAGAAATATTTTAGCAATCACATTTACAAACAAGGCTGCAAAAGAGATGAAGGAGAGAATATTTTCTATTATAGGAGACCTTGCTTCAAAAGTTCAAATATCGACTTTCCATTCATTTGGGTATCGTATCGTAAGAGAAAATTATCATTTGCTAGGTTTAGAAAATAATTTTACTATCTTAGATGAATCAGACTCTATTACTATAATTAAGAAAATTCTAAAGGATATTAATTTAGATCCAAAACATTATAATCCTAAGGCTATAAAAGGAGCTATAAGTGGAGCTAAAAACGAACTTATGAATCCAGATGAATATAGTCGTTTTGAGAAAACACCGTGGGACGAGATAGTAATTAGAGTATATCGCTTATATGAAGAAATGCTTAAAAAAAATAATGCAGTCGATTTTGATGATCTTCTTATGCTTCCAATAATGTTATTTGAAGGTAATCNTGAAGTGTTAAAATTATACCAGGAGAGATTTAAATATATTTTAATAGATGAATATCAAGATACTAATGAAGCTCAATACAAATTATCAAAAATGATAAGTGCAAGATATAAAAACATTTGTGTTGTAGGAGATGGCGATCAATCAATATATGCATTTAGGGGAGCTAATTATAATAANATTTTAAACTTTGAAAAAGATTATAAGAATGCTAAAGTAATAATGTTAGAAGAAAATTATAGATCAACTAAAACGATTTTGAAAGCAGCAAATGATGTAATCAAGAAAAATAAACTCCGTAAGGATAAAAATTTATGGACATCAAATGATGAAGGTTCTAAAATAAATTATTATCGTGCATACGACGAAAAAGAAGAAGCGGATTATGTTACATCAAATGTTAAAAAAATGTTTGAGGAGGGAATTCCATATGAAGAGATGGCCGTTTTATATAGGACAAATGCTCAATCGCGAGTTTTAGAAGAACGATTTATAGTAGAAGGTATACCTCATAAAGTAGTTGGAGCTTTTGCTTTCTATAATCGTAAAGAGATAAAAGATTTAGTTGCTTACTTAAAACTTATTTATAATGAGAGGGATGATGTTAATTTAACAAGGTGTATAAATGTGCCTAAAAGAGGAATTGGAGCAAAGACGATCGAAAATCTTCAAATTAAGGCAGATGAAGAAAATAAAAGTATATATGAAATTATAGATAGTGGTAAGGAATTAGTATTTAAGGAATTAATTGACGACTTTAAAAGGAAAGCAGAAAGTAGTAGTTTAACTGAACTTGTAGAATATGTGATAACCAAGAGTGGTATGAAGCAAGAATATGTTAATGAAAAAAGTNTTGAGGCTAATATTAGACTTGAGAATTTAGAAGAATTTAAATCAATTACGATGGCATTTGAAGAACGTAATGGTGTAATCTCTCTTGAAGAGTTTTTAATGCAGGTTAGTTTAGTTAGTAATAGCGAGGATACAAAGGAAGAAACAGAAAAAGTATCACTTATGACAATGCATGCAGCAAAAGGTCTTGAATTTGATGTTGTTTTTGCAGTAGGTCTTGAAGAAGGTATTGTGCCACATAGTGGTTTTGATGGGGCAGGAGCTGATATTGAAGAGGAGCGACGCTTATTTTATGTTACTATTACACGAGCAAAGAAACATTTGTTTCTCATCAATGCAAGAATGCGTTTACTTTTTGGTGATAGAAGCATAAGAGAAGAAAGTAGTTTTATTAAAGAAATAGATGAGGAATGCATTGAATTTCAAAATGGTCTTAGAGAGGAAAAAGCAGTAATTGACAAAAGAACAATGTTTTATAATGACGATGTAGAATTCAGACCTGGAGATAAGGTCGTTCATGATAATTTCGGCAAAGGGATTGTAATTAGTGTTGAAAAAAGCATTATAACAGTAGCGTTCTCTTATCCTCACCAAGTTAAAAAGTTGCTCAAAAACCATAAGACTATAAGGAAGGAATAATGATGATATTGATCCTAAAAGCTTGGCAGAGCATCTTTATGAAACAAGTTTAATATCATATAAAAAAGTAACTACAATAACATAAAGTAACTGGTTTAAAACCAGTTGTTTTATTTAAAAACCTACGAATATTTGATATAATATAAGTGTAAGAACATAGGGGAGAAATGATTGTTATGGATATAGAAAAACGTATTAATGAATTAGTGGACAAGATAAATAAATGGAATTACGAATATCATGTTCTAGATGATCCTACTGTAACAGATCAAGAATATGATGATAGAAGACGTGAATTAGAAAAACTTGAAGAACTGCACCCAGAATACATTAGAGAAGATTCTCCTACTAAAAGAGTTGGTGGCGGGGTATTAGAACATTTTGAAAAAGTTACTCACGATATTCCTCTTTTGAGTTTAAGTAATGTCTTTAATGAGGATGAAGTCATGGCATTTGATAATCGTATTAAAAAAGAAGGTATTATTCCTCATTATGTATGTGAATTAAAAATAGATGGATTAGCGGTAGCTTTAACATATAAAAAAGGATTACTTGTAAGAGCAGCTACTCGTGGTGATGGTATTGTTGGTGAAGATATTACTAACAATGTAAAAACAATAGCTAGTATTCCGCTTAGATTACAAGAAGAAGTTGATATTGAAGTCCGTGGCGAGATATATATGAGTAAGAAATCATTTGAAGATATAAACCTAAAGAGGCAAGAAAAGGGACTAGAGACATTTAAAAATCCTCGTAATGCAGCTGCTGGAAGTGTTAGAAACCTTGATTCTAAAGTAACAGCTTCTAGAAAGTTAGATGCATTTATTTATCATTTACCTAATCCTTTGGATTACAATATAGATAATCATTATGATTCAATTATCTATTTAAAAAAGTTGGGTTTTAAAGTTAATCCTAACATTAAATGTTTAGATAATATAAAAGAAGTAATGGATTATATTGCAAAATGGACTTCATTAAGAGACAAACTAGATTATGAAATAGATGGCATTGTTATAAAGCTAAACAATGTAAAAGACCAACATTATCTTGGTTCTACCGTAAAGTATCCTAAGTGGGCAACTGCTTATAAATTTCCTGCAGTAGAAGTTATAACAAAACTAAAAGATGTTATTTTTACTGTAGGGCGTACNGGNCAAATAACTCCTAATGCAGTTTTAGAACCTGCCTTTGTACAGGGGTCTTTAATTAGTAGAGCAACACTTCATAACGAAAAGAACATTATTGATAAAGATATAATGATAGGTGATATGGTAATTATAAGAAAAGCTGGTGATGTTATTCCAGAAGTAGTATCTGTAAAAAAAGAACGTAGAACAGGTTTGGAAATTCCATTTAAGATGATTGATACTTGCCCGATATGCAAAAGTAAACTTGTTAATGATGGAGAAGAAGCTGATTATTTTTGTATTAATGAAAGATGCGATGCTAGAAATATAGAAGGTCTAATACATTTTGCAAGTAGGGATGCTATGAATATTGAAGGATTAGGCGAAAGAATAATCGAAGATTTTTATAATTTATCTTTCATAAAAAAAATTCCTGATATTTATAATTTGAATCAATACAAGGATGAGTTGATGGAGTTAGAAGGCTTTGGAAAGAAAAGTATCGATAACCTTTTAACGTCTATTGAAAAAAGTAAGCAAAACTCACTTGAAAAGTTACTCTTTGGATTAGGAATAAAGCAAGTTGGAAGCAAGATGGCTAAGACATTAGCTAAAAATTATATGACAATTGATAATTTAATTAATACAACAGAAGATGAGTTAGCGAAAATTAAAGATGTGGGCCCTGTTATTACTAAAAGTATAATTGATTATTTTAACAATGAACAAAATATTGAAATAATCAATAAATTAAAGGATATAGGAGTAAATACCACCTATTTACAAAAAAATATATCAAATAATATTAATAATGAATTAACTGGTAAGACAATTGTAATTACAGGAACTCTTAGTAGACCAAGAAATGAAATAAAAGAAGAACTTGAAACATTTGGTGCGAATGTAACTGATAGTGTAACTTCAAAAACAGATATTTTAATTGTAGGATTAGATGCTGGTAGTAAATTAGAAAAAGCCAAAAAATTAAATATTACAATTTGGGACGAAGAAAAATATAATAATATATTAAAAAAATAAGGCTGCTTAAAAAGCAGTCTTATTTAATTTTCTATCTCTTAATACAGATCCCAATCTACTTGCTCTCAAAATTTGATTATCAAGCGAGCCATAAGAAATTGAAAGTTCCAATGTAAATCCATTTTTGAATAATATTACAGCATTTTTTTCTTGTTTCTTATATTTTTCTATATTCTTTAACGATACCCAGCAACACTCATATAAGCGAGGTGAACTAGTAGGAAAGAAAATAATTTCTTTACTCTCTTCAATTATCACAGGTGCTTTATGTGAAACGCCAATCAATCTTTTTGTACCATTAGCTCTACCAAAATAAGAAGATCCGAAAAAGGAACAACTATCTTCAATAATTTTCATAGGTGTTTTCTTTACAATTAATGTATTGTCTTTTTCAATTACTTTTGAGCAATAATTTTCAATAGGAATTATAGCAAGAGTTTCATCTGATATTTCATATGTAGACATATTGTACCTCCTTTCTTACGTGATAAAGTATTCTTCTTTATTGAAAAATACAACTCCTCTATTATAGACTCATAAAAGGCGAAAAATGTCTTATTCTGTCACAATATTAATTATTGTAAGTAGATAATTTCATTTTTAGAACATTTTATCTAATAAATGTATTATAATAATACTTAGTGGAGGCATTTCATGGTTGAGACAATAGAAAAAATTATAAGTAGTTTAACTAATATAATTGAAAGCCTAGGTCCTTTAGCAGGTCTTTTTGTAATTGTACTTGAATCTATCATTCCAATATTACCATTGGCAGCCATTATTGCCTTAAATAATATTGTTTTCGGACCCTTTTTTGGGTTTTTAATATCATGGGTTGGAACCATTATAGGATGCCTTTTATCATTTTTTGCTTTTAGGCTAGGTTTTANCAACAAATTATATAGACGCACTAAAACAGACGGAAAAACACAGAAATTTATGAAATATATAACAAAGGTACCCGCATCTAGATTAACTNTGCTAATCGCAATTCCCTTTACACCTGCTTTTGCTGTAAATATTGCTGCGGGTCTATCTAAAATATCATTTAAAAAGTATTTTATAAGTATTTTAATAGGAAAGATATCAATTGTTTATTTTTGGGGTTATATTGGAACAAGTTTGATTGAAAGTGTAAAAAACCCTATAATATTAATTAGAATAGCAATAATGGTAGGCATAGCTTATTCGTTATCGCTTTTTATACAAAAATATTTAGAAATGAAAGGAGTAAAATAATGGAGTATATCAGTATAATTTTATTAGTAATAATTTTGATTTTAAGTATAATTTCAATATCAAAAAATATTAATGAAAGTAATATTACGGAAAGACTTGGAAAATTAGAAAATACAATGACTAAGGAGATAGGTGAATTTAAAGTCGATTTTACTCGTACATTAACCGAGGATTTTACTCGCTTAAACGAAAAGATTGAATTAAAACTTAATACTATAAACGAGAAAGTAAATATGAGAATTGATGAAAATTTTGAGAAGACCAATAAAACTTTCACTTCAATTTTAGAACGTCTATCAAAGATAGATGAAGCTCAAAAGAAGATCGAATCTTTATCTGGCGACATAGTGTCGCTGCAAAATGTTTTGACGGATAAAAAGAGCAGAGGTATATTTGGAGAGGTTAATTTAAAGCATATATTAAGTAGTGTCTTTGGAGAAAAGAATGATTCTATCTATAGAATGCAATACACTTTTGAAAATAATACAATAGCTGATTCAGTATTATTTGCGCCAGCTCCACTTGGTACTATTGCAATAGATTCAAAGTTTCCACTTGAGCATTATCAACTTATGGTGGACAAATCGCTTCCTATAAGTGAGAGAGAAAAACATGAAAAAGAATTTAAAAATGACGTAAAAAGGCATATAGATGCTATAGCATCAAAATATATTATTCCATCTGTTACATCAGATCAAGCTATAATGTTTTTGCCAGCTGAAGCTATTTTTGCAGAGATTACAGCTTATCATCAAGATGTTATCGATTATGCTAATAAAAAAAGAGTATGGATTACATCTCCTACAACACTCATGAGTACTCTTACAGTAATTCAAGTTGTTCTCAAAAACATGGAAAGAGATAAGTATGCATCTATAATTCAACAAGAATTAGATAGACTTAGTGTTGAATTTAATCATTATCGCAACAGGTGGGACAAGTTATCTAGAAGTATTGAAACAGTGAGTAATGATGTTAAAAATGTTCATATTACTACAGAAAAAATTTCAAAACGTTTTGCTGCGATCAACAAAGTGGATGTTGATAAAATTCTTGAAACAAAAGATAATCAAGAGTTTCAAGAAGAAGATGTATAGAATTTATTAAGTGAGGTCATAAAAACGGAAAAAGAGGAATTGATAATAAAGTTTGATTTAAATAAATTTGTAGAAAAATTTAATTCGTTAGATCCAAGATTACTTGCAAATGTCAAAAATCAACTTATAGACGTTATAAAAATAGAAAACAGTATGATTGAAGAACAGAATAATTTGTTTTATCAATATGAAAAAATTGTTAATTTAAAAAGAGGAACAAAAGGATACGATGAAGATAGTGGAGGATACATTAAAAAGTCTACATCATATAAAACATTACTATTTGATCAATAAAACATAAAGACTTATTATCAAGTCTTTTTTTGTTCAAAACATAAAACAGAAATAAAGAAATACAATTTAATAGGTGATAATATGCTTATGCGAATTTTCTTTTTTCTCATCGGTTTTGGCCTTTTAGTAATTGGCTTTGTAAACATCATAATTTATATGAACTTCATGACAGTTGGGTATACTTTTAAAGAATATGTTAATTTTATTATTAGAAGTAGCGAATTTATATACGTTATAGTTGGTTTTATTATAATTAATATGTGTATTTTTATTAAAGGGGGGCTTAAAAATGAATTTTATTTATGATGTATTACTTAATTTTAACGATGGAAGAATATATGATTTTTATGAATGGGNCGAAAAAGATGATATTGAATATTTTAAAAAAGTTCCTGTATTCAAAATAAATAATGAAACATATAGAAAAATATTGGTTGGTAATATAATTGCAAGTGATGCAATTTTAGACAAAATGCATTGTAACTCGGAAGTATATGATCAAAAAATGATTAGACAAGTTGAATATGTTTGTATTTTTACCAATGGTTATGAAGCTAAAGGAGTGCTTTTAAATAAGCNAGGACAAATTTTGATGTTAAGTAAATTATTAATTGATGAGGAAGAAGAGGTTCTTGATATAGTCGAAATGAATGATGATATAAAACTCGAGATAAAGGTTCAAAACGAAGCGTCTAAGGGGAATAATTTTCTTACTCGTAGTGAATCATATAAAATGTTTTTCTTGAATAAAGAAATAGATAGTTTGTATGCGTACAAAAAGATTAATAAACTAAAATACTTATATTATGAATGTTTTAATCAAATGGAAGAAGAAATAGATATTACATACAAGAAGCTTAAGGAATTTTTAAATGANAATTGGTCAGATAAACATGAAAATTTATATAATTTAATAAGACTTTCGTATAGTAAAAATAATAAGTGATTTTTTGTCACTTATTTTAAAGTATAAAATTTATTTATAAGACTAAATATATAAGGGGTGGTGATTTTTTGTATTTAATTCCAACAGTTATTGAAAAAACTAGCAGTGGTGAAAAAGCGTATGATTTATATTCAAGGTTATTGGAAGATCGTATTATTTTGCTATGTGGTGAAATNGATGATAAANNAGCAAATATAGTAGTAGCTCAATTATTATATTTAGATAGTTTAAGCAATGATGACATTAGTCTATATATTAATTCTCCAGGTGGCTCTGTAACAGCAGGTTTTGCAATTTATGACACAATGAATTACATTAAAAGTGATGTTTCTACAATCTGCATTGGCCTTGCAGCATCAATGGGAGCATTTCTTTTNTCAAGCGGCTCAAAAGGAAAAAGGTTTTCCCTACCAAATTCAGATATTCTAATTCATCAACCATCGGGTGGAACACAAGGGCAAGCTACCGATATGAAAATAGCTGCTGAACATATCATAAAAATGCGTTCAAGACTTAATGCTATATTATCAAAAAATACAGGTAAGAAGATAGAACAGATCGATANGGATGTCGAACGTGATTATTATATGATGCCAGATGAAGCGCTTGAATATGGCCTAATAGATAAAATTTTAGAATAGTTTTGAATAAGTAATGCTACATTTAACTGTGGGTATTTTTTGTTAATGCGTTTTTGATTCGTATTTACAATGGTGTCAGTAAATGTTATACTTTATTTGTAAAGTGAGGATGTGGCAACAAAATGAAAATCAATTAAAAATCAGAAAAAGGCTTTACATTAGTCGAGTTATTAGCTGTTATCCTAGCGATAACAATACCAGGTATTGGAAAATCAATAGATAGTTCAACTAGAAGTGCTTTTGAAAGTGATGCTAGGATGCTGTTGAAAGATATGGATTATATAAAATTGATAAATGACGATTTAGATATAACAAGTATAAATGAAACTAATATTACATACATATTAGGACTTTCTAACGATAATTATGAAACAATAAAGGTAACTACTATAGATGGAAAACCTTACATTGTAGTTAGAGGTAAAAATATGTGGAAGGGTTTAGTAGCTTATGGTTCCAATACTGGTGCGTTTGCTTTTAGCAACGCTTTGGGCGGTGCAAGTAGTCAAGTCAGTTTCCTTCCCAGTACTTGTTGTGGGTGCAGTTCTTTAGTCTTTCAAAANCTTATTTCCTTTTCTAAACTAAATAAAGGATAAACCAAGTGTTGGAATCGGAANTGTATAATATTAAATAAGTAGTTATGTTGTTTTTGTTTAAAATTACAATTATTAAAAAATGATGTATAATTGAAATAGAATTAATTAAGTAGGAGAGTTAATATGGAACGATTAGTATCAGGAATTAAACCAACAGGTGGTCTCACATTAGGTAGCTATATAGGTGCTATAAAGCAATTTGTAGAACTTCATAAAAGTTATGAATCTTATATTTTTGTTGCTGATATGCACGCTATTACGACACCACAAGAAAAGAAAGAACTACGCAATAACATAAGAGATATGGTTGCTATCTATTTGGCATGCGGTCTTGAACCTGATAATGCTACAATATATNTTCAATCAGAAAATCCATATCATGCTCAGTTGTCATGGATTTTAGAGTGCAATACTTATTTAGGTGAATTAAATAGAATGACTCAATTTAAAGATAAAAATAGAAAAGAAGGTTCTAAGANCTTATCTTGTGGACTTTATACATACCCTGTTCTAATGGCAAGTGATATCATTTTATATGATGCCGATGTTGTTCCTGTTGGAGAAGATCAAAAACAACATGTGGAACTCACAAGAAATATTGTTGAGCGTTTCAACAACAAATATGGTTCTACCTTTAAAATGCCTAGACCTATTATTCCAGAAGCAGGAGCGCGTATTAAAGACTTGCAAAATCCTAAAATGAAGATGAGTAAATCAGATAGCGATTCACGTGGATGTATATTACTGCTAGATGAAGAGAATGTTATTCGTAAAAAAATAATGAGTGCTGTAACAGATAGTGATAATAAAATAATTTTTGATGAAGAAAACAAACCTGGAATATCAAACTTAATGATGATTTATGCTTCTTTAAAAGATATTAAATTAGATGAAGTAGAACGAAAGTTTGTAAATTCTAATTATGGTGAGTTTAAAAAAGCAGTAGCAGATGCTGTTATAAATACATTAAAACCAATACAAGAAAAATATAAAGAAATAATAAATTCATCATTAATAGATGAAATTCTAAATAAAGGAATTGAAAAAGTAATACCTTTAGCGAAAGACAAGTGTCTTGAGGTGCAAGAAAAGATTGGATTAGGAAGATAAAAAAGCAAATGAAATTGCTTTTTTTATATATTTTAGCTGCTCCTTGGCATAATGTCCCCTTTCATAAAGATTATTTTCTATGCTATAATTAAGTAGAGGTGAATAGCATGCTTAGAATAGTCAATTTTTCAAAAACATATGGAAATAATAAAAAGAAAGCAGTAGATAATTTAAATTTAGAAATTAAGAAGGGCGAAATATTTGGCTTTATAGGACATAATGGAGCTGGGAAAACAACCACNATAAAAGCAATTGTTGGGATAAATGACTTTGACGAAGGGGATATTTTAATAGACGGTTTATCAATAAAAACCAATGATATAGAATGCAAGAAAAAAATTGCATACATCCCTGATAACCCAGATATCTACAGTTCACTTACTGGTATTAGTTATTTGAACTTTATAGCTGATATATATGAAGTTGAAGCAAAAGAGAAAGAAGAATTAATTAATAAATATGCAACAATGTTTGAGATACTACCTAACCTAGGTGATTTGATTTCAACATATTCACACGGTATGAAACAAAAACTAGTTATTATTTCAGCTTTAATTCATAAACCACAACTATTAGTCTTAGATGAACCGTTTGTAGGATTGGATCCAAAATCATCTTTCGCTTTGAAACAAGTGATGAGAGAAATGTGTAAAGAAGGAACATCAATTTTCTTTTCTTCACACGTGCTAGAAGTTGTTGAAAAACTATGTGATAAAGTAGGCATTATAGGAAAAGGAAAATTAATTANATACGGAAGTGTTAAAGATATCAAAGGTGATAAAGACTTAGAATCTATTTTCTTGGAGCTTGATCAAGAATGAAAAGCTTATACTTACTTTTAAAAACACGTTTATTAAATACATATAATGTTAAGAAAGTATTTAGTGGAAGCAAAAAAAAGTTAATAATATATGGTGTAATAGCGCTATATATAATTTCGAGTTTATTTATTACATCTTATGAAATGGTGTCTAATCTTGCTAATGCATTAAGTGCGTATCAATTAATATCATATATGCCTATTACTTTCTTTATAGTAAGTTCTTTCATGACTTTTATGTTTACTGTATATAACGCTAAAGGAAGTATGTTTAATTCAAATGATAATGATTTACTTTTTTCGATGCCCATAAAGCCTACAATTATTTTAGGTAGCCGCTTGATATATATTTATCTTTGGAATCTAATGACTTCACTTTTCTTAATGGCACCTGCCTTTGTGGTATATGCAATGAAAGTTAACGTGCCTTATATATATTACTTTTTATCTTTAATAGTATTTATTTTATTACCAATTATACCTACCGTTTTAGCATCTATCATTGGTTATATAATTGCCTATTTTACATCTAAAAAAGGAGGTAAAAACTGGGTAGAATTAATTCTTTCATTTGCTTTTGTAGGGTTGATATATTATGTTATTGGTAAAATTGATGTAATCATAGATTTCATTGTTACTAATTCTTCTAATATAGAAAATACATTAAAATGGTTCTTTTATCCGATATATCTTGTTTTTCAAATAATTAGTTCGTATGATTTAGGATCATTACTTATATTTATTGTTATAAATATAAGTGTATTTGTAGCATTTACTTATATCTTGAGTATGAATTATAAAAAAATTATCATGAAGCTACAAGAAGATAAAACTAAATCTAATTATAGTATGAAAAATTTAAAATCTTTTTCTATTAGTAAAAATCTTTATTTTAAAGAATTAAAACGATATTTTTCTTCTCCAATATATGTATTTAATACATCTGTTGGTTTAATTATGATATTAGTTGCTTCAATAGCCAGTATTTTTTATGACAAAAGTCAAATTTTAGCTGTATTTGATTTAGGTGCAAATGGAGAGATATTTAATATGCTAGTGGTTGCTATAATCTTTGTAACCTTTCTATCTAATACGACATCTTCTTCTATCTCAATTGAAGGAAGAAATATGTGGATTTTAAAAACACTTCCTATTNACCCTAGACAAATTTTTAATGGTAAAATATTGCTTAATTTAAGTTTGATGATACCAATTATATATATTTCCTTATTAATAATGTACTTCACATTAAATTTGACCTTAATTGAAGTAGCGATATTAAGTTTAATAGCTTTATTATCATCTTGTGCATCCGCGCAATTTGGTTTGTTAACTAATTTAAAATTTCCTAAAATGGATGCTGTTAGTGATGTGGTAATAGTTAAAAGAAGTGCAAGTGCTATGATTTCAATATTTTTACCAATGGCTATTATAATGGCGTCTGTTGGCCTTTATATGAATATAGGTGACGTAATTAATTTTAATATGGTTGTAGTTTTTATTATAAGTTTGTTATTGATAATAAATTTTGTGGAACACTATTTATTGAACAACTGGGGAATTAAGCGATTTAAAAAAATCAGTTAATATTATAAAGGGTGGTACTATGAAAAGAGCAATAGTTTTATCTGGTGGAGGAGCTAGAGGTGCGTATCAAATTGGTGTTTGGAAGGCGCTACGAAAATTAAATATTAAATATGATATTGTTACAGGGACATCAGTCGGGGCTTTAAATGGAGCCTTGATGACTCAAAATACATATTATAGGGGATTGTGGTTTTGGTATAACATAAAGGTTAAGAATGTTTTTTCAACTGATAGTATGGGCGAAATAAACATTAAAGAAAAAGAAACTGCGCTCTATAAGAAATGTGCTAAAGCAATTTCAAAAGACCATGGTCTAGATGCATCTAATTTAAGTAAAACTATAGATATAGCTTTAGATGAAGANAGATTTAGAAAATCAAAAATAGATTATGGCCTAATAACTGTTAATCTTACTACTAAAAAACCAATAAAAATAACAAAAAATGAAATTCCTAAAGGTAAACTAAATGACTATCTAATGGCTTCAGCTGCCTGTTATCCTGCTTTTAAAANAAAAACCATAGATGACGAAGAATATATAGATGGTGCTTATTACGATAATTTACCTATCAACCTAGCAGCCTCAATGGGAGCAACCGAAATTATAGCTGTTGATTTAAAAAGTCTTGGGATTCGAAGAAGATTAAAATATGATAACGTTAAGGTAACTTATATAACACCAAGAAATAAATTGGGTTTTCTTTTGTCATTTCATAAATATTATGCAAGAAGAGGTATGCGCCTTGGATATAATGATGCAATGAAAACTTTCAAAAAGTTAGATGGGGATAAATTTACTTTTAAGCATGGTGATTTAGATTCGAATTATAAAAAATATAAAGAAGAATATCAAAATAATCTAAACAAATTAAAGACTAAAAAGAANGANAACATCTTAGAGAAAGTTTTTAAAATTACAAATAAGAACGAGATAGATATTAGAAAATTCAATAAAACGATTGAATTTTTGGGAAAAACTTTTGATCTAGATGATTCATTGATATATAACATTCGTATATTTAACAAAAAAATCAGTTACAGAATGATGAAAATGGAACACATAGATAAAAAACTAATAAAACAAAAGATTAAAGATATGGATTTAAAAGGTCTTTTTAATAATAAGAACATTATTAAATATATTTACGATGAACTTAATGCTTGTAATAATTCTAAATATAATAAAACTTTATCAAATCTTTCATTGTTATTTCCAAAAGAATTTTTAGGAGCTTTATATTTATATATAATACAAAAATAAACAGGGAAAATCCCTGTTTTTTTGTATGCTTGCCCTTACTTACTGAAATTTTCTGTTAGCTATTTCAATTGCTTTGGTAACCATGTTACCACAAGTTCTTGATGAAACAGAACCCCAACCNTCATTACTAACGATGTTGTAAACACCTAATTCATTTGCAATTTCTTGTTTAAGATTTTCGCTCATTATTCCTCTTTTTCTATTACTCATACGACGAACACCTCCAAAAAGCAAGCATACATTAGTATTTTGTACAATTAAAACATCTATATGTAAAAATAAAAAATAAATTATTATAATAATTTAAGATTAGTGTTATAACAAAAATTGCTACTATTTAATACATTATAGTGTACCACAAGTATAAAGGAGGGATAATTATGACTACTGGCGTAGGCGGTTATGGATATTCTTTTGTATTAGTTTTATTCATCCTTTTAGTAATTGTAATAGGTTGGTGCTAGAAAACAAGGGGTTCACCCCCTTGTTTTAATAATTATTTTGAAATATTTATATAATATATATATAGTTATTAAGGAGTGATTAGATGAAGAGGAGAGTTTTAATTACAATAAATATTTTAATTATAATAATATCAATCACAATTTGTTTAAGACGCTCTATTTTTTATTTTAATGAAGAAGATACTTTTATGACTATAAGTAGTATTCTAATGATTCTGCTACCATTATCTATATATGTATTAGAAAAAATTATTAAAAAAGAGATTGGTGAAATAGTAAAGTTGATTTTTCTTTCATTTGTTTTAGCAGCCGGTGTTCTTGGTGCAATAGGGGACTTATACAATAAAATTGCTTATTATGACAAAATCGTTCACTTTGCATCTGGTGTTTTAATATCCCTTTTTACTATGTACTTATATGAAAGTTTTTATAAGAAGAAGTTAAATAAAAAAATAGCTTTTTTGATTATGGTTATATCTAATATCGCGATTGCATCCCTTTGGGAAATATTTGAATTTCTATTTGATATCTTATTTGAAAAAAATGCTCAAAAAGGTAATACTGATACAATGCTAGATATGATAGCAGCAATAACAGGAGGTATTATAACCTTTTTACCCTGGGTATTAATAAAATCAAACAAAGAACCCACCTCTATTTAAAGTCATATAATAGGATATCTAGGAAGTGACCAAATGGAAGGAATGCTAAATTACAGACAAGGGAAATCATCAAATGAACTGATAATTTTTGATAGTAAAAGGGCAGATGTAGACGGCGATGGAAAAATTGAAAAAGTATCTCTAGTAGGAACCATAAGTGAGTCAGNAATAGTAGCTAGCAACATTAAAATTACTATCTCAAA
>JGI24710J26742_10001264_pt1 | contig 23405 bp, 14 predicted proteins | sample BioPla2DNA2_FD_26742 | JGI IMG/M metagenome (IMG submission 26742) | reverse complement strand
TAAGTTCAAATCCTGCAAAAGAGTGGTGCAAGATAGACGCACAACCAAAAGTAAGAAAATCCTATAAAAAAGTAAGAATAATCCATAAAATCGAAAAAGTCCTGTTAAAAATACGATAAAACAGGGCTTTTTTGCAAAGAAAAACACGGTGTCAATACTGCCTTGACGCCGTGTGTCTATGGTGGAGACAAGGGGATTCGAACCCCTGGCCTATGCGTTGCGAACGCATCGCTCTACCAACTGAGCCATGTCCCCATAACGATGATTTTGATTATACCAAAGCACCTTAATAGTGTCAAATATTGTGAATTAAGTTAGGTAAGCCAAATTGACCGTTATTATATTTTTTAAATACAGCATTATTTTTTAACTGTGGTTTATTTGCTATACGGCGCACAAAAACTTATAATGGATTTATACTACACTGGGGGTGTTAATTATGGAAATTCTTTATCTGGGAAAAACAAAAGATGTCTACAAACTTAGTAATGGAAATGTATTATTAAAGTTCAAAGACGATGTAACAGGCAAGGACGGGAAGTTTGACCCAGGTGAGAATACTGTTGGTTTGACTATTGAAGGTATGGGCCGNGCTAATTTACAGACATCATCAATGTTTTTTGAAGAATTAAAGAAAAGGGGTATAAAAACTCATTACGTATCTTCGAATTTGCAAGACGGTACAATGGAAGTTTTAGCCTGTAAGCCTTTTGGGAAAGGGCTTGAAGTTATTTGTAGATTGGTCGCTACTGGAAGTTTTATTCGAAGATATGGAGATTATATTTCAAATGCTACTCCGTTAAAAGAATGGTATGTGGAAACAACTTTAAAAGACGACCTTCGTGGTGACCCATTAATTACGAGCGATGGATTGGCTACTCTTGAAATTATGTCAAAAGAGATGTATGAGAACATGAAAAGACAAACAATTTTGATTACAAAAATTATTGTTGATATATTGAAAGAAAAAGAACTAGACTTGTGGGATATTAAGTTTGAGTTCGGCTATCATAATGATGAAGTAATTTTAATGGATGAGATTTCAAGTGGGAATATGCGAGTTTACCAAAATGGAGTCATTGTAGATCCTGTAACTCTTACATCAATATTGAATTCTTAAACGATTAAAGTTTACTAATTAGAGAAAAACTAGCAGGCAGGTAAGACGTATGTACGCAGTTATTCAGAGAGTTAAACAAGCAAGTATAATTGTAAATGATGTAGAAATATCTAGAATTAATAAGGGGTTATGTGTATATTTGGGCGTTGCTAAGGGAGATACTTTAGAAGAAGTTAGATACATTGCAAAAAAAATAGCAAATTTACGCATCTTCGAAAACGAAGAAGGAAAAATGAGTTATAGTGTTTTAGATTTAAAAGGTGAAATCTTATTAATTTCACAGTTTACTCTTTTAGGCAATTGCAATAAAGGAAATAGACCCGATTTTACAAATGCAGAAAAACCAGATGTTGCGAATAATCTTTATCTAGAAGTAGGCAGTGAGCTTGAAAAATTTGGAGTCGTTGTTAAATACGGGCAATTTGGTGCTCATATGTTAATTCCTCAAACTAATGATGGTCCAGTAACCATTATTATTTCAAAATAAAACATAGCGATTGAAGAGTTTGCATGATTTTGAAGTGAATAGTGCCGTTGGTAAAAAAACGGCATTTTTTCATAAATGCCATCTAAGTTGCTTTTTAAAAATCACTAAAAAAAGCAATCTGCATTGACACATATATGTGTATTTGTTAAAATTTAAAAAATCATGTTGGAGGAAGTGTATGGGTAAGAAAAAAATTAATTTTTATAAATACTCTGCAAAGGAAGTGTTTATATCATTTCAACATATGTTTGCGATGCTTGGTGCTACAATTTTAGTTCCAATATTAACAAACATGAGTATTCCTATGGCCTTAATATCAGCAGGCTTAGGAACAATCGCATTCCATTTTATTTCAAAAAGGAAAGTGCCAGTGTTTCTAGGCAGTTCTTTTGCTTTTTTACCTGCCCTTATTTCAATAGTCGCTGGGTCTGGGGAGAAATATTCTACTGAATGGCAAAATAGCATGGCNGTTGCAGTTCTGTGTATTGTTTTAGCGGGCCTCGTTTATGTTGGAATTGCAGGAATAATCAAATTAGTTGGAGCAGAAAAAGTTAAAAAGTTTTTTCCGCCAGTAGTAATTGGTCCAGTCATTATAATCATTGGTATGATTTTAGCTCCTAAAATGTTTTGGAATAATATTTTATTCAATTATTTGAAGCTAGGAAGTGTTTCGTGGAAGGAATGGTCTGCTGCAATTGTAACTGCTTTAACAATTCTTTTGATTAGTGCATTTTCAAAGCCTAAAAGTTTCTTAAAGGTTATACCTGTTTTGCTTGGGTTTATTGTTGGATACATCTACAGTGCTATAATAGGGATAATTAACTTTGAAGGTGCATTTAGTGCAGACAGGATAATTATTTTTCAAAATATAGGCAAAGAGCTTTCTTTCTACAAGGGCTTTGCAAATATAACTGGAACAAGTTTCTTAACAGGATTTTTAGCGGTTGTCCCAGTTGCAATTGTTACATTTATGGAACACTTGGGTGATATTTCAGCTAATAGTTATATATGCGGGCAAGACTTCATGGTTGATCCTGGTTTAAATCGAACGGTTCTAGGTGATGGNGTAGGGACTATAATTGCCGGACTACTAGGAGGTCCACCAAACACCACATATGGTGAAAATTCTGCTGTATTAGCAATTACAAAGAACTACGAGCCTAAGAATGTGTTTTTAGCAGGTGTATTAGCAGTTATATTTGGTGTGTTTTCGGTGTTTGGAGACTTACTGGCAACGATACCAAGTGCTGTTATCGGTGGTGCTTCAATAGTCTTATTTGGAATGATTTCAGCTTCAGGATTAAGAGTTTTAGTTGACGCAAAGGTTGATTTTACTGACACACGTAACATGATGATTGTTTCAGTTATTTTGGCAACAGGTCTTGGGTTAGGGGCTTTGAGTTTAGCTGGAGACATAATTGGTAGCTTAGGTCTTGAATATATTCAAGTAGGAGGTCAGGTAATTCAAATAGCAGATAGTTCAAAATTAAAAATTATGGCTGGTTCTGTTGAGATTTCTCCGCTAGCAATCGCTACTGTCTTGGGAATGTTGCTCAATATTATATATCCAACTGAAGAAAATGTTGAGAAACTCCGTGCAAAAATATCGAAGTTTTTCAAGAATATTCGCAAAAAAAGTAGCGAAAAAGAATCGGAAGATACTACTGTAGAAAAAATATCTGATGAAGCAGACAAAGTTGAGGCCGACCAAGAAGTTATTGAAGAGAATACAACAAAACAAGATGCTGAATAATTGACAGTATTGAAGTAATATAAAATTTGGTTCACAAATACAGTGTTATGGACTAATACAATTAGTCCGTTTCGCTGTGTGTCATAAGTAGAGAGGAGAGTTAGAGATGAACGACTACGGTGAAAATGTTACAATTTTTAATCATCCTTTGGTAATGCATAAGATTGCAATGCTAAGAGATATAAATACGCCATCAAAGATGTTTAGGGAATTAATATCTGAAATAACTGCGTTAATGACGTTTGAATGCTTCAAAGATGTCCCGACATATGAGACAGAAATTGAAACGCCTATGGAAAAATGCATGCAAATAATGGTAAAGGAAAAATCTGTTGCTATAATACCAATACTTAGAGCTGGTTTAGGGATGGTTAATGGGGTACATATGTTATTTCCAACAGCATATGTAGGTCATATTGGTCTCTATAGGGATGAGCAGACTTTAGAGCCACATCAGTACTACTGCAAGCTACCCATAGGAATAGAGGAGAAATTGTGTGTGTTATTAGATCCTATGCTTGCAACTGGAGGTTCAGTAGTTGCTGCAATAGATGTTTTAAAAAAGAAAGGATGTACAAACATTAGATTGATGTCAATAATAGCTGCTCCCGAGGGGATTAAGAAAGTTCTAGAGAAACATCAAGATGTAAAAATATTTATAGCAGCATGCGATAGGGAGTTAAACAAAAATGGCTATATATTACCAGGTTTGGGTGATGCCGGTGACAGGATGTTTGGCACAAAATAATTGAATTTTGTTATGATTTAAAAGCCTGTGGAAACTCTAAGTTCACAGGCTTTTTGCATATGTAACATATGTTTGAAACAGTTCCGTGTTCTCTTGCTTATTTATTGCAATGTTTATATAATCTAACTTAAGAGAATAATGCGTAAGTGGGTGTGCAAAAATGAAATTATCAACAAAAAAAACAGTAAATACGGCCTTGTTATATCTATTGTTTGCTGTCATCAGCATAGTAAGAGCATTTGCTACATATTCTTTTATCGTGCCCAATGCATTTGCCCCAGGAGGGATAGGGGGTATTGCCTCGATTTTGTTTAATGTGGTTAACATAAGCAACCCTCGTTTGGCGTCGACGGTTTTTAATCCAGCTATCACAATTTTTGTTTTAAATATACCGTTACTTATAGTGGCATTTTTCCTGTTGAACAGAGAGTTTGTGGTGAGAACAGTTTTTTGTGTTGCCGTGTATGCGGGGTTTATGGGAGTTTTAAGCGCTATTAATTTCCCAGTTTTTAAAGGCACAGGGATAGAAAGTGGGGTTGTTATTTTGGCGAGCTTAGCAGGTGGTGTTTTAAGTGGCATTTCTCTTGGCGTGAATTTAATCACAAATAGCTCATTAGGTGGAACAGATATTATAGCAAGATTAACCTCTCTAAAATCATCAAGATTAAATGTTAATTGGTTAATATTTGCATTTGATTGTATTGTTGTAGTTTTTTCTGGACTTATTGGGTTATTACAGTCTAAACCAGATCACACAAGTGACGAAATCTTTTTAAATGTTATGACCCCGATACTTTATTCTTTTGTTACGTTGTTTCTTACTTCTCAGGTGGCAGACATATTAACTAATGGCTTGCATTCAAGNCTTGTATTCAATATCATAACAGAAAAGGCAGAAGAGCTTGGNAAGACAATAATTGCAGAACTTAAGAGAGGAGCTACAATATTAAAAGGGCAAGGAGTTTTTACAAGNGGAGAAAGAAAGGTTTTAATATGTGTTGTCAAAAAAAGNCAATCCGCGGATCTTAAGAGAATAGTTAAAAAAATAGACCCAAGTGCATTTATGTACATAAACAAAGCATCAGAAGTTAATGGATTTGGTTTTGATGTNGCTACTGATATCCCCGTAAGAAGGAGGAACAAGAAAANAAATGAAGAAGAGTAGTATGCTGAAATTTTTAGGGTATAGGGTAAGCAGNATAAAGTTTTCAATTAATAATGTTGACACAAATGNTACTTTCCAGTTGAGTCCAAGTATTAAGTTTGAATTTGGGCTTAAAGGAACTCGCTGTANTTTGATAACGACTGTAGTTTTAAAACAAACTGAAGATAATAGGACTCCATTTGATTTGGAGGTTTCAATAGTTGGGCAATTTAATATTACTAGCTTAGCTGAGAATTCTATTCCTGAAATTAGCAAGGCTGCATGTAGTATTTTATATCCGTATGTTAGAGCAGTTGTTTCAAACATAACGACGACAGCAAACATGCCTCCTTATTATTTGCCGTTACTAAATTTTAACGATATGGGAAATGAGAATATAAACGAATCTGGACAAATTAAGATTCGTACATTAGACACGGAAGTTTAATTTTTACGTATGAAGATAGGGATTTTTACTGATATTCATTCCAACAAAGAAGCTCTCGAAATAGCTCTTGAAGCGCTGTCGGATTGTAATGAAATTATTTGTTTAGGAGATCTTTGCCATTTTGGTGCTGATACCAATGAATGCTTTGAAATAATTTGTGAATTATCCAATTTTTATATGGTGAAGGGCAACCATGATAAATACTATATTTCAAGTTGTGAAAACAAGAAGATAGCGGGATTAGCTCCAGAGCTCATCGATTATATTAATTTCATGAAAGAAAAAACTAATCCTAGAGTATATGAGTTTTTAAAGAGTTTACCATACTCCATTACCAGGAGCATTAATGGAATAGATATGAGTTTTACTCATTTTGCATGGAAAAAAGATAATAGTGATACGGAGTCTATATTTGAGTTTCCTCCTAAACAAGAACAAATGGAAAAGATTTTTAAAGATATGGAAAGCCAGTATATATTTTATGGACATACATACTTTCAACATTTAATGAATATAAATAGAGGTAATGTGAAAAAATGCTACGTAAATTTTGGGCCGCTCGGAGCGCCTCATAATAATCAAGGAATAGCTAAGTTTGGAAGTGTTGAAATTAATATGTGCGGGGAAGTCAAAATTAATAATTATGCTTTAGATTATGATGTTTCAAAAACTAAGGCAAAAATAAATACACTTAATCACTCGTACGTAAATACTGTGTTGAACAAATTTTTTTCAAAATAAAAGGTTAAAAAGTTTATGAATTAAAAAAGAGGTTGCTGCTTGCAACCTCTTTTCATTATTGAATAAAATTATTAAACAAGTCTCTTTTTTAATGCGGCAAGTTCCTCATATAATTCCTTTGGAAGGGTGTCGCCGAACTTGGTAGTATAGAAATTTTCTATTTCTTGAGCTTCTTGTTTCCATGTATCCTTATCGCAATCCAATATGCTAACTAATTGGTCTTTTGTGAAATCAAGTCCTTCTAAATTGATATCATCGGGCTTGGGCATGTATCCAATAGGAGTGTCGACTGCATCTACAACATCCTCGCATCTTTGTAAAATCCAATCCAATACTCTCATATTATCTCCAAAGCCTGGCCATATGAAATTACCATTGTCGTCTAATCTAAACCAGTTAACGTTAAATATTTTAGGAGGATTAGAAAGCTTTTTACCCATAGCTAGCCAGTGGGCAAAATAATCAGCCATATTATATCCACAGAATGGGAGCATTGCCATTGGGTCATGTCTAACAACGCCTACTGCGCCTGTGGCTGCTGCTGTTGTTTCTGAAGCCATAATAGAACCTACGAATACCCCATGTTGCCAGTTATATGCTTCATATACGAGTGGTGCAGCCTTTGCGCGCCTTCCACCAAATATAATGGCTGAAATAGGAACTCCTTCTGGGTTTTCAAACTCAGGAGATATGGATGGACAATTAATAGCAGGGGACGTGAATCTGCTATTAGGGTTAGCGCCTTTAATTATATTGCCGTCAGCATCAGTCATTCCACCATACCATTTATTCCCTTTCCAATCTTCTGCATCTGTTGGCGGGTTTTTATCTAGACCTTCCCACCAAACGGTACCTGTTTTCGGAACATATACTACATTTGTGAAAATCGTATTTTTTCTAGTTGAAGCTAGCGCATTAGGATTAGATTTCATATTTGTGCCAGGAGCAACGCCGAAGAATCCATTTTCTGGGTTGATAGCATAAAGCCTACCGTCTTTACCAGGTCTTATCCACGCAATATCGTCACCTACTGTAGTAACTTTATATCCTTTTTTAGTATATGTTTCAGGTGGAATTAGCATGGCTAAGTTTGTTTTCCCACATGCGGACGGAAATGCTCCTGTGATATACTTGATTTCACCATTTGGTTTTTCTATTCCAAGAATTAACATATGCTCTGCAAGCCAGTTTTGTTTCCATGCTTGATAAGAAGCAATTCTTAAGGCGAAACATTTTTTGCCTAGCAAAACATTTCCGCCATAACCGCTGTTTAGCGAATATATCATATTATCTTCGGGGAAGTGACATATATATCTATTTTCTAAGTCTAGTTGTACTTTGCTATGCACACCTTTAACAAATTCACCTTTTTTACCTATAGCATCTAATACATCAGTGCCAACACGTGTCATAATCATCATGTTTAGTACAACATAAATGCTGTCGGTAAGTTCTATCCCATATTTGGCAAAAGGAGAACCAACTTTTCCCATTGAATATGGGATTATATACATTGTTCGGCCAGTCATTGCTTTTTCGGCAATCTTATCAAGCATTTTATAAGCTTCTTGTGGTTCCATCCAGTTGTTTGTGGGGCCTGCGCCATCCTTTGTGCGTGAACAGATAAAAGTTCTGTGTTCAACTCTAGCTACGTCATTGACTGCAGTTCTGTGATAGACGCAACCTGGTAATAATTTCTCATTTAATTTAATAATTTCACCAGTTGAAGCTGCTTCTTCTGTAAGCCGTTGTTTTTGCTCTTCTGAACCATCAATCCAAACGATGTTATCTGGTGTCATTAATTTTGCATATTGATCGATAAAATCCAAAATAACTTTATTTTTAGTCATAAAAGAAAACCTCCTTGTTTAATTGTGCATATTGTATCATTATAATGGCAAAATAATCAAACTTATACGAATGGATTATTAGCATTATATCAATAAAGGTAGTTATATTGAATCATTTTAAATTTTGTGTGATAATATCCATTGAGTGTAAATATTGAAATTATTCACCATTGCCAAGAGGTTAACAAGAGGTTAATTTGAACTATTAAAACATATGAAGAGAAAGTTAGAAATATTAATTAGTATCATTGCAATAGCTATATTGCTGACAATCATTTGTACACAAGTTGTACTATTGGTTGTTAGTGATGAAGATAACCCAAAAGACATTGATGATTTTCGCTTTCTAAATACTGCTGGAACAAAGATTTTTAATAAGAAAGGTGATGAAATAGTCTTGAAAGGGCTTAATGCTGGCGGGCTGTTTGTGCAAGAGGAATGGATGTGTCCCATAATTGATTCGGAAGAGGAGTTATTAGATCATAAAAAGATATTAGCTAAATTAGAGGAGAGGTTTGGATATGAAAAGTCCCGTCAATTAATGAGGGTCTATGAAGATAATTGGTGGAGCGAAGAAGATTTTGATAACATAAAAAGTGCAGGTTTTAATTCTATTAGACTCCCGTTTACATACATGAATTTAGAAGACACAGAGGGAAACATAACAAACTTTGAAAGGCTCGATTGGTTTATTGAGAAGTGTGAAGATAGAGATTTATACGTTATTTTAGATTTACATGGCGCGTATGGCTCTCAAAACGGTAAGCACCACTCGGGAGATACTTCAGGTACAGATCTCTTCGATAACGCAGAAAATAAAGAAAAGACAATTAACTTATGGGTAGAAATATCTAAAAGATACAGAAACAAATCTATAATAGCAGGATATGACTTACTAAACGAGCCAGAAGGCGCAGAAGGGAACACGGGATTAAAGCAATGGTTGTTTTATGTGGATTTATGTAGGGCGGTTCGACAAACGGGGGATGAGCATATTCTCATTATAGAGAGCGTGTGGGAAACAGATAATTTACCTCCACCTAGTTGGTTTGAAGGGTTAGGGAGCATTATTTATTCATTTCATGAGTACAATTGGGCGTTGTATCCATTACCGATAGAAGAAAAGCTGGGTTTTCAAAAGGAGTTTGTAGACACAAAAATGCAAAACTTAGTAAATGCAAATTTTGGTATTCCTATTTACATTGGTGAGTTTAATTGTTTCAATCACATTCCTTCGTGGGAATATGCTCTTTCTGAATATGAAAAAGAAAATATTAGCTGGTCATTTTGGACGTACAAAGTAAAAGAACCGGGAAGTTATTGGGGGCTTTATACTCCACATAAGAGTTTAGAGCAAGTTGATATTGCTAATGATACATATGATGAAATGATGCAAAAATTTTCAAAATATAAAACATCCGAGTATTTCAAAGTAAATCCAGAGTTAAGCGAATTGCTTAGAAATTATACTAGCAATTAAAGAATTCTATATAGGTCACCAGATTAGTTTTTTGCATAACTAGACTACGCAACAAGACACTTGTTAGTGTAATGTAAGAATTGACATATGGGACACGCTTCCATATAATAAGGGCAGAATCAAAAAAAGGAGAGATCATTATGAAAAAACCATTTATTACACTTGAAAAAGCTAAAGAAATACAAAAGCAGTTTCCAACTCCTTATCACATATATGACAGGGATGGAATAGAAAAAAATATAATAAGGTTAAAGGATGCGTTTGCTTGGAATAAGGGGTTTAAAGAATATTTTGCCGTCAAAGCAACTCCAAATCCCGCAATTTTAAAAATTATGAAAGAAAATGGTTGCGGAGTGGACTGTTCATCATATACAGAGCTCATTATGGCGGACAAGTTAGGTTTTAAAGGTGATGAGATAATGTTTTCTTCCAATGAAACTGCTGCAAAGGAATATGTTTTAGCTAGAAAACTTAATGCCATTATCAATTTAGATGACATAACCCATATTGAATTTCTGGAAAAACATGCAGGGATTCCGTCAAAAATTAGTTTAAGATTTAATCCTGGCGGTGAGTTTAAAATAGGTACAAAAATCATGGGCAATCCAGCAGATGCAAAATATGGGTTGACCCGACCACAAATGTTTGATGCAGTAGAAAAGTTGATGAAAAAGGGTGTTAAAGAGTTCGGGATACATGCGTTTTTAGCAAGCAATACCGCGGGAAATGATTACTACCCAGAATTAGCTAGATTATTGTTTGTACTAATAAAAGAGATATCACAAAAAACAGGCGCAAAATTTGTTTTTGTTAACTTAAGTGGCGGGATTGGAATCCCATATAAGCCTGAAGAAAAGCCGGCTGCTATATATAAAATTGGTGATGGCGTAAGGAAGGCATATCAAGAAGAATTAGGTGATAGATACGGAGAAGTTTCTATTTTTACCGAATTAGGAAGGTTTATGTTAGCACCGTATGGAGGTTTAGTTACTGAGGTTATACATTTCAAACATATTTACAAAAATTATGCAGGAGTAGATGCGTGTGCAGCAAACCTTATGAGGCCTGCAATATATGGTGCGTATCATCATATTACAGTCTTAGGCAAAGAAAACGAGAAATTAAGTAATACTTATGATGTAGTGGGTTCGTTATGTGAAAATAGTGATAAGTTTGCAGTCGATAGAGACCTCCCAAAACTTGAATATGGCGATATTTTATTTATACATGATGCCGGGGCTCATGGACATGCAATGGGATACAACTATAATGGAAAACTCAGAAGCGCCGAGATCCTTTTGAATAAGGATGGTACTTTTGAGTTGATTAGAAGGGCGGAAACAGCTAGTGATTATTTTGCCACACTGGATATATACCCAGAGTTTAGCGATTAACACTATCGAGAATTTTTAAAAATGTGAATAAGTTGCTCCTGTGTTTTGATTAGCACAGGAGTTTTTAATATTTATTCACATATAGNACATTGTAAGCACACTACAGTTGTGATAATATTACAGTGAATAAATGTAATAGCGCGAACGACGCGCGCATGCGCGTAATAACCTAGAGTAGACAAAATAATTCAAATCCTATGATTAAAACAGTATCAAAAAAAACAGAAAAAAGTGTATGTAGCCTCATCATATGTATGTTGTTATGCTTAGTGCTTTTTATTTTGTTAATGTCGGTTTATTATAGTTTTTTTAAACAAGCAAACATTTCCGAAGCCGCAGGGGATGATGTATTTTATATTCAAACTGAATCGGATTTTGAAGCATTTCTTCTCGATGGGCTAAATAATAACTTATTAAGTGGCTCTCCTGACCCACTATGGTCTGTAACAACTGGTAGAAAATATATTTTGTGCAATGACATATATTTGACCCGTAAAAACGTTGATGTGACAGCAGAGAAAATATGGATATCGGGATATTTTAATGGTGAATTTGACGGTAGAGGCCACTCAATTATAGGTTTTGAAATTGATAATCAAAGAGCATGGTATACAAATGGTGAAAAAAACATTGCGGAATCTAATGGTTATGCGCTCTTTTCTGTGATAGGCAAGAATGGTTGTGTTAAAAACTTAAACATAATTGATGCAAACGTGTCTTTTGAAAAATCAGGTGCTGCAATTCTTGTAGGAACCAATTCAGGAATAGTAGAAAATGTTAAAGTTCAAGGTACGGTAAATGGATATAAATGGGCTGGTGGTATTTGTAATATAAATCTTGGAACAATAAAAAATTCATTATCGATGGCTAGGGTTACTGTATCTAAGTGCAATCCATTTGATCATAATTTTGACAATGAGGGATTTAGTGTTGCTGGGTACATAACGGCGATGAATACGGCGGATGTTTATGGTGATCCAGGAGGAGATAACGCTTTTAANTTGCTTAACAACATATACCATTGCTATAACGATGATGCATTGAATACGCAACAGATGGGAATNGATNTTNATTGGAGCTGGGNTGGTAATACAGTTAATTATGTTCAAAACAAAGCTCCTCAAAATGTACAAGATGCAAATCCAAATTCCTATCTTGCAGAACAAGCGGATAAATATTTAATCAAAGACTATCTAGGTGTTGTTTGGTATTTAGACCATATCAAGACAGAATTAGACAAGCCGGAACCTGATGTTAATAATATCAAGCTTGCATTGTTACAAAATGATATAAATTTATACAATGTAGAGATTAATCCTATATATGCTACTTTTTATAAAGAAGTTTTAAGCGGTGTCTCAGACGAATTNGGGCTGGATTTGTCTAGCAAACTTGCGAAAAATGGCTTTAACTATTATAACAGAGATAGGTTAGAATTGGATTTTTATGGGTTCGAAGATAAAGTACGTGTCAACGTACCTAATGATGTGAGTGTGACATTGAATGGGGAGGGGACTAAAAGCAATCCTTATTTAATCAATAGCGTTGATGATTTAATAGTGTTATCGTACGTGCCATTTGAAACAGGCTTAAATGCATATTATATGTTGACGAATAATATAGACTTATCGTCATATATGTTGGCACAACCGTTGTTAGGAACGCTTAGTGGGGTTTTGGATGGAAACGGGTATTCGATATCAAATATTTTTGGACATTCATTAGTAGCTAGTATATCAGCAACTGGAACAATTAAAAATTTAAGGCTGAGTGGAGTTGTGAGTGGGGACTATGCTTTAGTAACACAGGATAACAAGGGAACAATAGAAGGAATTGATGTTGATATAGAAATAAGTAGTACAAATGGAGTTGGAATCGCATACCAAAATGAAGCAATTATTACGCTGAGTACATTACGAACAACAGGCAGTAAAGGTACAGCAACAATGGCTGGAAATATCTTGGGAAATAGTTTGATTTCTCATACGAGAGCCATGGCTTTGTATATATCGGACAATTGTCAACATGATGTTCCGTTCATCGGAGTAGATTCATCGTCAACAAACAGACCAGTAGAATATTGTACAAACGTTAATGCCATATGGGGAGTAAGTGAAGTGAAGTTAAGCAATTGTGCATGGTTTGGAGCAGGTGGTGTTATAGGCAGTACTGGTGAAAGTATTTATTCGCTAGTTCAGACAAATAATATAAACCAGTCTTTGCATGATACAGGCTGGGCTTATCCTTTACGGTTTAGTGACCTTGGAATGTTTGCTTACCAAACAGGGTTGGTAGAAGATGTTCCAGAACTGGTTTTTCCAAATGATAACAAAACATATAAAGAAGTAACCTTTTTGACAGATACGTATACTGCACCAATCGTGAAGAGGTATGCAAGCAATCCTGTTTTTTATGCTGAAATGCTGATTGATAAGATGGCTGTAGATTCGGCAGAATGGCTAGCCTTAGAAAATGCTTTTAGCGGGGAGGGTATTGTAATTAAGCAAAGAGTAGAAGATGGTGCTTACATAATTGGTTTGAATGAAGGAGAAAGTAATATAACCAAATTAGCCATAGAGGTTATAACAAAACAGGGTTTGTCCGATGATATTAAAACATTGATTAGCAGTACTATCTTTGAGTGGGATACAGAAGGATCTGACTTGTTACCACGCGACAATGCATATTATTTTCATATGTACAGTGAATATGTTGATATCAGTGGAGCTTTTTTATTGAATGGGGGTTCTAGCATTCTTAATTTTAGGAGAAAAGATTATACAACGAACACAAACTCAGTTTTTTACGATGAAATATTCCCGTCTTTACCAACAGACTTAGTAGATGGAGATCTCGGCTTTAAGGTGGCAAAAAAAGATACGCCAAGCAACTATTTAGCAGATACCATTATTAATGACTTAGGAGAATATGTTTTTTCGGCTTTAGTTGAAGGGAATACGCAGCGCACGAGATTTTATAAGGAATATCAATTCACTTTGCAAAAAGGCATTTTTGATATGACAAACCTAGATCTAACAAGTAAGATTGGTGGGTTAAATACATCAGTAAATGCACCGATATTTAATGCTGCTATTGTTGACTACGAAGATGCTTTATGTTTCAATGACATAAAATCAGATTTATACTCAAAACAATTAACAATAAATAAACTTATCCGTTCGGATGGCTCGGAACAATCGGTTGTGTCAGATTTTATGTTTGCAGGGGAATATAAGTGTGTTTTAAATATCTCTTCCGAAAAGTATGAGACCAAAGAGTTTTATATATCATTGTTTGTTAATCCTAAAAATTTGACAGTATCAAGCTCAATTAATAGTCATGAAGTTTTTTATGGTGATCCGACGCCTGGTATAACATCGTCGTTTGAAGGCGTTATATATAATTATCCAGTAAGTATACATGCTTCCAGTACTTATATAGCTGGGGTTTCTGATATAGGGACATATGAAGTTATTTTAGTTGTTGATAAAGCTTTAGACACAAATAAGAACTATCTAAACTATAATATCAGTCTAACACCCAACAAGCTGACATTCATAGTCAATCCCGCTAATTTGGATTTACCATATGAAGCATTTCCAAATAAGGGAGTAGATTATAATGGAGCTGCCCACATGTTGGTGGTAGATAGATCGAAGGTCAATCCAGCAACTGCAAATATTTCTGTGAAATATAGGTACGCAAACATCATGCAAACAGAAGCATTTTCATTTATAAATGCTGGTTCATATAACGTTACCGCAGTAATTAGTGCGGGTGTAAACTATAATGAGAAAGAGGTTACTTCTACGCTTATAATTAACAAATTAATGGTCCAAATTAAGGCGGAAGATAAGGAAATTATTTATGGAGATATCCCGAATTGGTCGTTCAAGGTTGTGGCGAACGAAGAGTTATCTGCGTTGATAANAGCGGAATTACTAAAAGAAAATAAGAGTTTTGATTACTACTGCGAATANAGTAGTTCTTCGCNCACGGGCTGGCCAGATAAATGGGATGCAAATAATAACTGTTATGAACTACCTATACAAATAATGAATTATACAAACATTTCAAACGGGGTGTACTCAAATATAGGAATATCACCGTATAATAACAGCAGTGGGTTTTTGCGTGTTAGAAAGATGAATTATAGCCCCCAGCTCGTAACTGATAAAATTACGTATACGGGGAATATGGTACAGTTAAGTTTTAAATACAGTTTGGAGCCCGTAAACAAGCAATGGCATTCAATAGATGCTTCGGATGCAACAAACAAAACGCCTCTTGGACAAGCTCCTGTAAATGTAAGTTTGTATGAAGAAAATAACGTTAGGCCTCAATCAAATAAATATATGCTTAGATGTGATTTTTTAGGCGACTATAAATATTCACCACTGGAGGGAGCGGAGTTGATTTTTGATATTGTCCAAGCCGAATTAGGGCTGCAAGGATTATATTTAATTAGTCCAGAAGGTGTGTATGAGACGAATCCGATAAATCAAGGTAAGAATATTGGCGAATATATGGGTGCTGACTGGCAGGTTTATATTAAAAATTCGGAGCTTCCCCCTAATTTAGCTGTTGAAATCAGTTATGGTGGACATACGACAAATGGACCTATAACATTTAAAAATGCGGGCGAATATAGGGACATTAGTTTAGCTATAAGTTATGCTAACGATAATGAGATAAAAAACTATAAGCCATTTAACAAACACTATCCTGAAGGTGTAATTATTATTCCAAGAGCTGGCGAAATGTCTTCATACAAGGTTAATAATACTTATACGGGGGTGGAAATAACACCTTCATTTGCTCCAAAAGAAGGGTTTTATGTCGGCGAAGATGTTTTTGATTTAGAAGCCCATTTGGATGTTGCAATAGATAATTATTTATTGTATAGGGGTGATGGTGATATTAATGATTCAGCAAATTATATAGAGTGTACGATAAACCCAACGGAAATAGTGTTCCCAGGTCTATATAAAATTAGAATCAAAAACACAAATCCAAACTATAGACTTATCAATCTTGATGCAAACAATACGAAAGAAGCTATAGTTATTGTAACTCCGGCAGAAGTTAATTTAGATTTAACAACTATGCCGATAATAGAAGAAATATATTTAAGTCAAAGATCATCATTATTACAACCAAGGCTGTTAAATATTACTCTTGGGGGGAATAATATTCAAAAAGAAGTTAGTTTAGGAATTAATTCGGCNGAAAATGCATTCCCTATCGTGGGATTATATGACATTGATAGGGCTGAAAGGATATATCATCAATTTAATANTGGAGAACATGTGCTATGCATAAGTTTTATCATCACTGGTGGTGAAAATAAATTCAAAGTTAATCCTAGATATATAAGCTTCAATTGGAGCGATGTAATTACCGAAAATGTGTTTTATAAATCACCTGAGCTCAATAAGTTTGTCAATGGTGTTACTACATTAGAGTATAAAAAAGGAGACAATAGTCCTCTGGTATTAATTCCTGGAATAGGGGAAAATNTAGACTTAAAAAATTTAGCTCCCGCAAGTGTCTCAAGAATTAGAATTACTGTAGATAAAGCAAATATTTATGAGTTATCTGCTGGTGATACATTTATGTTAAATGCAAGTTTAACTGATTCGGTCAATTTTAAGCTAGTAGAAGAAGTTCAAACTGAAATGAATATAAACATACAGCCTAGGACAGTTATGTATATAATTAGTAAAACATATATGTATTCTGGTGAGTCTTTGCCTGTTTTTTGTTTCGATGCCGTTCATTTTATATTAAGTGCCGATGAGTTGGAAGTATTACCTGCTGACACTACTATAGGATTAATAGGAGATGAAGAAACTTTATCAATATTACAAATTGAAAAGTCTTTGCTAGATATAGAGTTTAATGTTATAGGATATGCACCAACCTTAGATTTAGCAGGNGAGTTTATGGGAGAANTTAAGCTGTTNCTTAATGGGAAGGTTTACCCAAACTTTAACCTTGAAAAAGAAGATGGTGTAACAAAAGAAATATTTGTTTCTAAACATATATTCAATGTGCAAATACCTGATGTTTATGCTGAATATGATGGCGACATCAAACTGCCAGAGATTACAAATCTAGAGGGAGCTTCAGTATCACATAATTGCTTCCCAAAAGAAGCAGGTTCTTATAATTTGATTACAACTATAAGCAAGATTCACTATGAAACCGTAAATATTACTTCAAATGTTGTTGTCAAAAAAGCGCGTGCAACTATTAATACAGAACAAATAGAGTTGCCATATTGTTCGGACTATAATCTAGTTTCAACCCCTCTCAATATTACAGTTATGCACAACAATATAAACATTCCTGGTAGCGCAGGAATAAAAGCTGGGCAAGTATTATTATTGGGGACAAATAGTTATGAAGCATTATTTATTCCTGAAGATCAAAATAATTACGAACAAATTGAATTTAATGTTGTTGTTAAAACTTACGTTAATCCTACGGACTTTACTTTTTATGGTGGAAACAAGATAGGTGAAAATAAGGAAATTACATTTGAAAATAACACTATAGTTACAGATGCTGACATTTATACTCTTTCTTTTTCTAAGAGGGAAGGTTTACCAAACATGTATATGAAAGTTAATGGAAAACTTGTTGGCGAATCAAACGAGTATGTTTTCGAACAAAGCGAAGACAATGTGAATGTTCAACTAATTGCTGCTGATGGAAGTAATGCGGTTTTGTTTGAAACTACAATAAATGTTCGATTAGCTAATGGGGTTAATGAAATTACACCATCCATAGAAGATTCTCCAGTAGATTCGCCTGCAGGTTCAAACGAAATTGCAGTAGAGACAAAAAAATTAACACCGGGAGGCATTGCCGGAATCGTAATGGGCTCTATAGCATTTATAGCCATTGTCGTGTTAGCTACGATATTATTGATTAAAAAGAGGAAAAAAGTATAAATGATGGGGATGGAAAGACATAAGAAGTCTATATTATGTTCTTTGATTGTAATTTTACTTGCCATCGCAAGTTTTATTTTAATTTCATGTGGAAATCCTTCGCAAGTGCAAGAAGAGAACATAGAGCCAAAAATTAAAGCTGTACACATCAATAGAGGATATCAAAAGGATAGAGTTACAGCTTTAGTGAAGGAACCGATTTGTTTGGTTAGTGATGCTAACACAAATAAATGTGAAAGTATAGACATTATTATAGAGCTTGATAACCCACAAAGAAGAACTATTAATATGGTTTATTTAAACGGCGCTCAATATAAAAAATCCGTTTTTTCAGAAGGAAGTGACTATCAAACTGTGAATATTAAACAATACCCAATAAACTTAAGTGAAGGGGAGTTTAAAATTAAGATAGATAAGCTATACTATCAGACTCCTAATGAGCAAAAGTTAGCCAGTAAAGCAACAAGAGAATTGATTTTTTTAATAAATCCTGAGTTTAATTTAACGCTTGACATAAGTGAGTCCAACATGCCTGAAGGTGATAGTGTGATAACGAAAAGAATTAAATATGGTAGCAGGTTTAACATGCCATCTGATTATGAAATGCAAAACGAGGCTGGATATGGGAAATTGGGATATACATTTGCAGGGTGGTTTGATGCTCCAAATGGTGAGGGAAATAGATATAATGCACTTACGGATGACTATAAACTAAATAAAGATATAACTCTATATGCACATTATGATTTAACTTGTGAATACGAGGTTGTGTTAGGTGAAGATGAGGAAATAAGTCATGTAAAAGTTAAATCCATTACTCCAACAGGGAGAACAAATACAAGCAAAAAAATTTATATATTGGGCGAATATGAAGGTCATGTCGTTAAGGAGATTGGGGAAGAAGCTTTTACAGGGATGACTGTCGCTAGTTATGAACTACCAAGTAGCATCACACATATTAGTAAAAGGGCTTTTGCGAATGCTATGGGTGTATCTATTGATTTGAAAAATGTGCAACTAATAGGAGAGGAAGCCTTTTTAAATGTTTCTAGCATTACTTTGCCAAGAAATGGTTTCCCGCCCTCATTAAAGGAAATAGGTTCTCGAGCATTTGTAGGATGTGTATGGGATACAACACTATATAATGACGGGGCAACAAGCGAGTCAAAAAACCTAAAAACACTAGTAATACCTGCGAATATTGAAAAGATTGGGAATGAGGCTTTTGCACATTCTAAGTTTACTAAAGTATATTTTTGGGATGGAATATATTTAAACCCAGAAAACGCAGGAGCGGACGTGTTTAGCAATTGTCCAGAATTGCAAGTTCTATACACGGGGGCGAGGTTTATCGAAAATACTAGTACAGTTTCACCTTACGGCGAAAACGGGCTAAATATTATTGGAGATAGGTGGTTTTTCAATAACAGAAAAATGATTATAGAGACAGGTAGTTCTTCCTCAAGCGTGCTTACAGAAGGCTTAGAGACAATAGGCGAAGCTGCTTTTATGTCGGATGGCACTGGTAGCAAGGGACGAATGAATGGTATAACCAACATAAGGTTCCCGAACACTCTAAAAGAGATAAAAAAAGAGGCGTTTAATAATACTGCCCTAAGTCAAGCAGAATTTGCAGAGAATAAGCAAAGCGAGTTTGAAACGCTTGGTGAAAAGGCATTTCAAGGAACTTTTATTAATAATATGGAGTTTTATAGTTTAAAAACTTTTGCTTCTACTGCGTTTTTTGCTGCGCCACTAGAGTATTTAATTTTTGATTTACCAGAAGGCGCTCCCATAGTAAAATACTTGCCACACAGTTCTACTTTTACATTGAATAAACTTGCTGGCCATGGGATGCCTCGCTATACAAAAATATACGTTCCTGAAGGGCAGGTTGACGACTATAAAGACCTAGCTTCAGAGTGGTGGTTTAACGACAAAGGGAAGTTAGATGAAAAGTACATACAGCCTATTTTAAGCAAATCTTCTATTTTTACGTTACTTGGTGGAGATAACGTGAAGGTCTCATATAATAAACTTGAGCAAGGCGAAGGATTGGTCATTACAAATATGTTTAAGACGGGTTCACTTGTAATTAATGGACGAGTGCAAATACCTGCTAAGATCAATGGCCAATATGTGCTCGAAATTGGCGAGTATGTAGTAAGTGATGATGGATTTACAAAGGTATTGTTGCCTAGCAGTATAAAAACAATACACAAGAATGCATTTAGGGATGCTGAGAATTTATATCTTGTAAATTGGTATGATAAAGATGATACATCTTATAAAGTGCTAGNGGATATTCAAGACATAGATTTAGAAGAAATTGGAGATTCTGCATTTAAATCGACAAGAATTGAAAAATTTCAATCAAACAATAAACTTAAATTAATAGCTAAAAATACATTCCATTCATGTAAAGAATTAAAATATATTGAATTACTGCATGGAAATCAGATGGAAATTAAAGAAAACGTATTTGCAAATGCGGGAAGCTCTTTGCCAAACAGAGACATGAGGCTTTGGATCAATTTAAATGTGATAAGCACCATTAGCACAGGACTATCAAACTCAGCGTTTTTATTAATTTCAAACGTATCCAAAGTTTATATTAATAGTAATTATAATTATTTGAATCCAGGCGAAGGGTTTAAATATCCAATAGAGTATGGTTTTTTAGGACAAAGTGTAGGGGAGGTATCAATTTATTTTAGTGAAAGGAATCAAATCAATTTGTTTTTAGGGGGGCGCGCGAATACCTACTTTAATCTTGGCGTGTGTGCTTGGGAACTTGGAAAACCAAACACCAACTCGGAAACAATACTATACACTAAGGGAGTTAGTCCAGAGTTGCTATGCGAGACTTATTTTGAATAAATTTAATATATGTGACTTGTATAAAGAACAAACAGCGAAGAAGTTTCATCGCTGTTTGTATTAGTGGTTTAAGTTAAACTATAACTGTTAATACATTCCACCGCCATCAGGCATCATAGGGGGCTCTTCCTTGGGAATGTCGGTAACNAGACCTTCAGTAGTTAAGAGCATTGCGGCTACGCTCGCTGCGTTTTGTAGTGCAGTTCTTGTAACTTTTGTTGGATCAATGATACCAGATTTAATCATATCGCAGTATGTGTCTGTGAGTGCGTCGTAACCATAGTTTAGTTTATTAGCGTTTTTGACTGTATTTATAACCACACCACCATCGACGCCACTGTTAATCGCGATTTGGCGAATAGGGGCTTCTAGAGCCTTTAGTACAATATTTGCTCCTGTTTTAACGTCATCTTTAAAGCTAGTTATCTTCTTGGAAAGGTTGTCAGCAATTGAAATTAGTGCTATTCCGCCACCAGGCACAGTGCCTTCCTCTACAGCAGCCTTTGTTGCGGCAAGAGCATCTTCTACTCGATGTTTAGCTTCTTGCATTTCAACCTCTGTTGCGGCACCTATTTCTATTACTGCAACACCGCCAGAAAGTTTAGCTAGTCTTTCTTGGAGTTTTTCTCTGTCATAGTTGGAAGTGGTGTCTTCTATTTGGGTTTTTAGAGACTTGATTCTTTCAGATATTGCGGTTTTAGAGCCTGCTCCACCTACGATTGTAGTGTTATCTTTATCAATACGGATGCTTTTTGCTTTTCCGAGATGAGACAATTTAGTATCTTTTAATTCTAACCCTAAATCTTCGCTTATCACGTGTCCGCCAGTAAGAATGGCAATATCTGCAAGTATTTCTTTTCTTCTTGGTCCGTACCCTGGGGCTTTAACCGCAACGCAGGAAAAGACTCCTTTTAATTTATTGACGACTAGGGTTGCAGTTACTTCTTGTTCATAATCATCTGCAATAATAACAAGTTTCATGCCATTTTTAATTACCTGTTCCAGTATGGGGAGTAATTCTTGAATATTATTCACTTTCCTATCTGTAATTAAGATAACAGGATTTTCAATTTCAGCAATCATTTTTGTTAGGTCGGTTGCCATGTATCCACTGACAAAGCCTCTATCAAACTGCATGCCTTCAACTACTTTAAGTTCNGTGTGGAGAGTTTTTCCTTCTTGTACAGTAATAACACCTTCTTTTCCAACCTTATCCATAGCATCTGATACGAACTTGCCNATTTGCTCGTTTGATGCGGATATCGTTGCGACTGCTGCTATATCAGTTTTATTTACAACTGGTTTAGATATAGCTTTTAATTCATCGACTGCTAATTCTGCAGTTTCTAAAATACCTTTCTTTAATAGTACTGGATTAGCTCCTGCTGCCACATTTTTTAAACCTTCAGAAATGATGGCTTGTGCTAAAACCGCAGCAGTAGTGGTGCCATCACCCGCAACATCATTAGTCTTGATGCATGCTTCTTTTATAATTTGTGCTCCCATGTTTTCAAATGGATTTTCAAGTTCAATTTCTCTTGCAATAGTTACACCATCATTAGTAATTTGTGGTGGTCCAAACTTTTTGTCAAGAACAATATTACGTCCTTTTGGGCCTAGTGTGATTTTCACAGTATTTGCTAATGTATTTACACCAGTCTCTAAAGCCTTTCTTGCTTCATCAGCATATAAAATTTGTTTAGCCATATTAAATTCCTCCTAATCTTCTACTGTAGCGAGTATATCGCTTTGGCGTATAATTATGTATTCTCTTCCATCTATTTTAAATTCTGAGCCGGCATATTTGCTATATAGCACTTTCTGACCAGGCTTAACGATCATTTTAATTTCTTTTCCGTCAATAACACCGCCATCTCCAACGGCGATAATTTTTGCCACTTGTGGTTTTTCTTGGTTACTTCCTGTTAATATTAAACCAAAGGAAGTAGTTTCTTCTTTTTCGATGTGTTGTACGACAACTTTGTCAAATAAAGGTTTTAATTTCATATCAGTTTACTCCTTCTAGATTTTGTTTGCTAGCAATCTATGTTGCAGAGTGCTAACTTTTAGATTTTAACACAGCAAAAAACAATTTGCAAGTAAATATTTACTGTTGGGTTTATGCTTATACTAGCATATATCAAATATGTAGAAACGTAAATTAATTTGTCACATATACGGCGTTTTAAATTTTTTGGTGCTTTTCAATATATTTAAACGGCATTCAGCCTAACTAATTGATGTGATTTGTAGGTTTACAATACATTTGTTACAAAGTTTAGAAGAAAGAAAGTAAGTATTAAGTATGGAGTAGAATGGTATTAGAACAGGAGGACTGAGTAACTCCCCCTAGGGGGAGTCGGCGAAAAAATTTAAAAAGGTGTGAGTTGACCTCGAATAG